>PDWI01016549.1_pt1 | contig 14903 bp, 13 predicted proteins | sample 1430891 | NCBI WGS metagenome assembly PDWI01 (sample SAMN01162508, study PRJNA174530) | Oral metagenome, whole genome shotgun sequencing project. | biome: Marine environment; feature: Marine mammal; material: Swab sample of the gingival sulcus; isolation source: swab sample of gingival sulcus... | reverse complement strand
TGATGAAGACTTAAAAAAGCAGTTTAATGCCGATAATTGGGCATTACTTGAGCAAGTCTCGCACCATCGGCTATATGACGAAACGCAAAAGATGTTTACTGGCGGTTATATTGTGCCACTGTTGCCATTACTCTATGAATATGGTGCGATGGAGCATTTGTTCTTTTATGCCAAACCACAAGCGAGCAAACTGGTACAACAGATTGCCTACAACACGGATAAACGCATTGCCAAAAATCAAAGTATCAATCCTGCCTTTTTTTACGCAGGGCTACTGTGGCACAACTACTTGCACCAACTGGACAAATACAAAAAACGAGATACGCCATTTTTAGAGGCTCAAAAAAAGGCAGCCGCCAGAGTTATCAAAGAGCAACGAGTACGCACCGCCATTCCTCGTTTTGCCGAGCAGTTTATCTATAATATTTGGCTACTACAACCCAAACTTGCCAACCCACGAGCCAAAAATATTCTACATCTTGCCGAACATCCAAGATTTCGTGCAGGCTATGACTTTTTGTTATTGCGTGAGCGAGCAGGTGAAGAAGACACCCCCCTTGCCGAGTCCACCAATGGCATGGGCGAATGGTGGCAATACTTCCAAACCCTTGATGAAAAAGGGCAAAACAAACTTATCAAGCAGTTCACCGCTGAACTTCGCCAAAATAAAGGCAGTCGTAAAGCCAACCGTAAAAAAGCAAACGCTCAAAATGGAGTAGGCACTGATAATCAAGCGCTTACTGCCCCAATGAGCCAAGTTAACCAAGCCCAGCAAGACAGTGATGAAAAAGCCCAACTACAGATGTTGTCGCAAGACATGCAATCCAACGTCCTTAATCAAGACAATCAGCCTGCTAAGCACTCCCCTACTCCCTTAGCCAACGCCATGCAAGCCGTTGGCAATGATATTGATGACACTATCGTAGAAGAGATAGCAGAAATAAATACCAGCATAACAATGGATGCGATAACAATCGACACAACAGTCACACCCCTACAAACTCTGCTACTAGAGAGCAAGAATGTACCGAGAGAGCGTAGGCGGAGAAACTGATCATGGCGGGTTATCAATGCTATTTAGGCTTAGGCAGCAACATTACCAACGAGCTAGGCACACCTCAGGAGCATATTGCCACAGCGATAGCTCGTCTAGCTGATCACCCTAATATTGATAAGCTTCGGCCATCTTCATTATATCTATCTAAACCTTATGGTGTCACTGACCAGCCTGATTTTATCAATGCAGTGGTTGGGCTAAAAACTGACTTATCTCCAGATGAGTTACTTGCTTTTTGCCAGTCATTAGAGACTTCTGCCAAACGCCAACGCTTAAGGCATTGGGGCGAGCGTAGTCTGGATGTGGATATTTTGCTGTATGGTGATGAAATGGTCAATACGGATAACCTAACCATTCCGCACATTGAAATAACTAAACGCAACTTTGTGCTAGTACCACTGGCGGAAATTGCTCCGGAGATTAAAATACAAGGCATTCCCATTAGTGAAATGCCATTAAGTCATGATTGGCAGGGATTGATAAAAATTTAACATATTATTATCATGTTAACATCTTGTAGTCACTAGAATTTACTCCAGCCTAAAACAAGGTTACACCATTTCTACAAATTAACATATCGAGGAAAACGAACGAAGATTCTCCGCTACTTTGCAAAATAGCGGGGCTTCAAGTGAGTTTGACCCACACAATTATGGGATAGGTTACTTTGTAGAATTGGTATTACTACCGTTCTCGCTCCCACAGCCTATCTGCCAACTGTTCTAAGTAACCACTATTGTAACCATAATTTTTTTGCACCGTAGTTGTTACTGATGACACCTGTTGGATTTTATATAGGTCAAATAGGTCTTGCTTTGCCTGCGCAAATAGCTCACTAGCATAAGCCTTGGCTTGCTCTACTCCCATAAGCTTAACATAAGTGGATTTGTCTAACTTTTCATCACTACCAGAGGGCTTGCCCAGCTGTTCAGTATCTGCTACCACATCCAATATGTCGTCCTGTACTTGAAATGCCAATCCAATCTTTTGCGCAAAGTCCAACAACAATTGCGACTGTTCTTCTGTACTACTGGCACAGACAGCCCCCATCAACACAGAGGCTTCGATTAGTGCACCGGTTTTATCTTTGTGAATAGCCTTGAGCTGTGGATAGGTTAGCTCTTGTTGCTCGCCCTCTAGGTCTTGCATCTGCCCTGTAACCATGCGTCTGGCTCGTGGAGCAAGCGTCGTAACCAGCTGTGCAGATAATGGTTGACTAGCAGTTATTACCGTCTGATTAACTAGCAAGTTAGAAGTACTATCCGTATCGGGGATAATATTGGTCGTTAATACTTCAAAAGCAAGTGATTGCAAAGCATCACCGACCAACAGAGCCGTTGCTTCATCAAAGACAATATGACAAGTAGCTCGTCCCCGTCTAAGTTCATCGTCATCCATACAGGGCAAATCATCATGCACCAACGAATAAACATGAATCAACTCCACCGCTAACATTGCACGACGAACAAAAATAGGTAAAGGAAACAGACTTGCTAATGGCTGAGAACTAACGGTTGCAAAGCTACTCGCAACCAATAAAGGACGTACCTTCTTGCCTTTACCTGTCATCGCATAGTGGCATGCCTGCTGTAATGAAAAAGATAAGTCAACGTGAGCAAATAGGTACTCAATGTCCTGGTGAAGTTGCTCAATCACTCGCTGGCGAAATTGCTGAAAGTCAATAGGAGAGTTATTAGCCATGGGATGCGTCTTACAACCGCTGTTCTGGAAGATTAATACTCATCTCTAATAAATCAATGCTTTCTTCTTTACGATGATTAATGTTTACATCATTCATCTCTACACCATTGACATATTTGTTCACTACTTGCAAGATTTCGCGCTTCATACATTCAATACGATCATCGGTTAGACGACTATTTAACGCTCGATTATCACTGGCAACGATAACTTTAAGACGCTCAGTTGCTTTGTTAGCACTGCCCTTGCTAGTGTCATTACCACCAAACAGTGACGCCCAAAAACCTTTTTTTCTAGACATGTTAACCTCCAAACCAACGTTGTAGGAAACTTTTCTTCTTCACGTTAATATGACGCAAAGGACGCTCCTCGCCTAAAAAGCGAGCGACGATATCATCATAGCATTGCCCCGCTGCCGAATCGACAAAATGTATCACCGGCTCACCTGAGTTTGAAGCTTCTAACACGCTATGACTTTCTGGAACAACTCCGAGCAATGGTACTTTTAAAATTTCGTTAGAGATGGTATTAATATCCATCATCTCATTAGCAGCTGCCCGTTCTGGATTATAGCGGTTAATTACCAAATGCTCACGTACTGAGCCACCATCTTCTACACGTTTGGTACGGCTCTGCAATATACCGATGATACGATCAGAATCTCGCACTGAGGAGATCTCTGGATTGGTCACGATAATCGCTTCATCAGCGTGATACATGGCTAACTGAGCACCTCGTTCGATACCTGCTGGTGAGTCACAAATGATATAATCAAATTGCTTGGACAACTCTTCCATCACATTCGCAACACCTTCATCAGTCAAGGCGTCTTTATCACGAGTTTGACTGGCTGGGAGGATAAACAGATTTTCTAGCTGTTTGTCTTTTACCAAGGCTTGAGACAGACGGGCATTACCATTAATAACATCAACAAAGTCATAGACGATACGGTTTTCACAACCCATAATTAAGTCAAGGTTACGCAGACCCACATCAAAATCAATGACAACGGTTTTATAGCCACGCAGGGCTAATCCTGCAGAAAAAGCAGCACTGGTTGTGGTTTTGCCCACGCCACCCTTTCCTGAAGTTACGACAACAATTCTTGCCACGACGGCTTACTCCTATTCTTATCTTTACGTTATACCAATCTTTATGTTAAAAAATGCTACTATAACAGATTTTTGTCTACTTTACCTATGATTAATTGCACTAATGGCATTATTGGTTGCATTTTTTGACCAATCATCCATCACTCGAAACACCAAGCCTTCTCCAGATTTATAACTCACTTGTACAGGTTTATCAATCACCTCTGTTGGGATGCTATCACGGAGCATATAAGTGCCTGCAACCGATACTAATGAGGGGTTAAACTGCTGACAAAAGATATGAGCTTCTTGATCACCTGTCGCTCCTGCTACCAATCGACCCATACCACGTCCATAGATATGTAAGCTATTATCGGTAATCGCCTCTGCGCCATCATTGACACTATTAGTTAAGATTAAATCGCCCCCAACATGATTAATGCTTTGCCCCGAGCGAAGCATTTGATCATAAACAAGACTGGTAACTTTTTGTGCGACGGGTTCAATTTCTACATCAAGATGGGCAACTGAATTGAACACGCCTTGTCCTGCTGTTTGTTCAGTCGCTGGTTCAGAACTTTGTTGTTCAGTATTAACGTTGACATTGGTATTGATATTGGTATCAACACTATCATTGTCACCATCATGTTTGCACTTATCAGACTCAGCACTTTGCTCTGTAGCGCCATCACTCGAAGCAGTGGTAGCTGTCTTAGGTGCTTTGTTGTCTTTTTTGGCTTTGTTATCTTTATTGTCTTCATCAGTCGGCGTTGCTAGTGTGTTTGACTGTTTGTTCACTTGTTCCTGCTCGGCTTCTGACTTACTCGTTGACTGACTAGCAACTTCTGCTGTGGTTTTGGCAGACTCTTTATGTTTAATACTGGCTTTGGCATTAACCCGTTGAATACGTTTACCATCAGCAGGGAACAATGCCAACCGTAACTCTTTGGCTTGTTTATCCAGCTTCCCTTTGACGACGCCAATGGGTTGCAGACCCCATTCCCATAGCAAATCAAGCAACTTTTGCAAATCTAGCTCAACATCAGAATCAATCACAATCGGAATCAAACTATCCTTTTGCGGTGAGACCTGCTCAAGGGAGGCTTTAATCAACTCAAAATCATCAGTCGCCAATTTAATGCGCGAAAAGGTGAGCATCTTGCCAAAAAAGCTAATCGGCTGTTGTGTCTTATTTTGGGTCATAAAAGTGCCTATATTTTAAAATTTTAAATTCGTTTCACATTCAATATAAAGTTTATAAGTGTATATTATCAATTTTTACCTGATGTTGCCATTGTTGAACTTTAACTTGCTGTTCAAAAGCAGTGAGCGCCTCTTCGATAATGTTAGCAACCAATGACTCTAGGGCAGGGTTGCTGGAATCAATTCGCGAGATACCATGGGCAATGCTCACAAACAGCTCATCCAACACTTCATCATTTAACAAACGATTGCTAACCGATTCAGCAATATTGTAACCCACTTTTTCGCTAATTCCCATAATTTGTGATTCGATAATGCGACCAGCGATGGGTATTTTACCCAAAACAAAATTAATCTCTGGTGTTTTCTCCACCGCTTCACGAATTGCTAACCCAACGTGTTTGGCAACTGGGCTGGGCTGATGGCTGGGCATCAACTCATCTCTAAGGCGTGGGGCAAGTTCTGTGCGGAGCATGGACAATATCATCTGCTCAATATTATCTCGGTTGTTATCAATGGTCTTCTTGACTAAGGCTTGACTATCCACCGAGCTATTTAATTGAGTGCGGACATTGGCAACAGCGGTTAACAACACCCTATCTGACAGCTCCTCAAGCACTACCCCATAATAGAACTGAATGCTTTTTATCCAGCTTTGTGGCAATATTTGATAGCCCATTTGATAAAGTCGTCTGCCAATTACCACCGCTCGAAGCAGTCGTAATACCCTCAATTGAGGAAAACAGCCTAGCACTTCATACCAATGAATAAATGGAAAAAAGAACCAGCGATAATGAGTCTTTCTGATAATTGCCAGTCCCCAACGTGTCAATAACTCGGCGATCAAAAAGATTGTAAAAGCACCGCCCGCCATACTTAAATAGGCGTGGCTAAAATAACCATAGCCTTGATTGCTATAAACAGCTACCACATCAGCAACTAAAGCAAAGTTCATCTCTGCCATTAACCAATGACCAAAGTTGTGCAAGGCATCACTCATTAGCAAGTTATCAACAAAAATAAACACCAAATCAATACTAATAACTAGCAACATTAGCATATCGTAGGCAATGCTATAAAATTCAGGGGCATTGCCTTGTTTATGTTGTTTATTTTTGTTCGTATTTTCTTCTTGCCCGTCTGGCTTGTTTTTAAGTTTATCCGCACTTTTTTCCATATTCGGTATATTAGCCAGCTTAGAATTGGGAGCTACCATGGTTTCCTCTTATTCCTTGAATTCATTGAGCTTTATTTTTAAATGCATCAAGCATTGTCTCAATACGTTCATCTTTATCTTGCCATACCGTATCAATCCATGCAAACATTTCCGCTTTACTGGTTTTATCTTGATGATAACCACCTGCCTTAATCTTATTAAATAAAGGCTCAGGCATATCAAGATGACGAATATCAACTGACAACTGCTTAATATTGCCCTTCCATAACTCACTATACTTTGGCGGATTACCCATAAACTCAGGATAAACAATGGTCATATCCAAAATACCGTCTATCTCATCACCCAATGCACTAATCGCCAAAGACAACCCGCCTGCTTTGGGCTTTAATAAATGTTTGTAGGGAGATTTTTGATAATCATGTTTAGCTTTGCTGAAGCGAGTGCCCTCTAGATAGTTCAGCAAGGTAAATGGCTTGTTTTTAAGTAACTGACAGGCTCGCCTTGCTTCAACAAGATCTTTGCCTTTTAATGCAGGATTTTTGGCAATTGCTTCCTTGCTATAGCGTTTCATCATCGGAAAGTCGAGAAAATAAAAAGCTTGACCAACAAAAGGAATATAAATTAACTCAAACTTAGTAAAAAATCGAGTTAAGGGTAAATCAGGCTTAATATTAGGGTTATGGCTGACATACTGAATGACGCTGGTATCTATCCATGACTGATGGTTACAAATCAGTAAATATTTTTTATTCGGATCCAGATCATCGGGCAAACTCACTCGCCAATCCTTTGCTGGTAGAATGGTATCCATTAACAGGTTGTTAAAGTTAATCCATTTTTTAGTAGTATTAATGATGATATCATCTGCCTTTTTACTACCTGTTATCGCTTTATAACTACCAACAAACCACAAGGGAGTACCTCGTATCGCTGAACTAACAAATATGCTCATTGAGGCTGTTGTCAGTGCAACCGTTTGTCCTACTTTATCATTTTTTTGGTAAATCTTTTTAAAAAGTTTATTTACATTTGCCTTTATTTTCATCATTTTTCATCCAAATATTACAACGAATACCATTGCCAAAAAGTAAATTACCGAGGCAAACAAGCGATAATGTACATTCAAGGCAAGACAGGGGGACTGATTTTAAGAGCTTAGTCCGCAGTCTCTGGAACTAGGTACAGCCAACAAGGAAACTTTCACCAGTCTTGCCGTTTTGATGTATCAGAAATTGAGTTCGGTCACTATAGTACCTTAAGCAAGTTTAACAAAGGTAATTTATTTTTGGGGATTGGTATAACTTCTATAGGGTGTTAAATCACATTGAATATCATATCAAACATTATAACCAACAACCCCTATGACAATCTTCCATATTCTAACAAATAATGTCCATTTCGTAAGCTATGGTTACAGAAAATGAAATGTATTACAAGTCTAACTATTTTATTAGGTATAGTGAATTAAAATCAAAATTGCTACAACTAGGCAACTGGGAGAAATTTCTGTAGCATCTGCACTACCGTACAGCCAGCAAAGAAATTTTTACCAGTTGCCGTTACCGATTTGTGGTGTTTTTAATTGACTAATATATTAAAAGCGGTAGTCACCGAAAAGACAAAGTGTACTACAGTGAGGAGGTGATAGATACAGAATCATGACAAAATATTACACAGAATCATCCCAACTCAGGCATAATAAATTTAAGAGGTGATGATAGTTGTGGAGAGTTGATGTAACTAGTAATAATTTTCAGTTCTTGACTTTATCATTGAAGCGGGTAATATAGATTATGTCTCCACAGACTATTATCTCAAATAAGACAATAAAACTGTGGAAATAACGGCATTTTTTGCTGTTTATTAAACTCTAAATAACGAGGAGAAAGTGATGAAAAAACAATTGATGGTAACCGCAATCGCATCAAGCATGGTATTGGCAGGCTGTGCTGTTGACCCAAATACTGGACAACAGACCATGGATAAGCGAGCAGTTGGCGCTTTGGCTGGTGCAGCTTTGGGTTATGGCATTTCTAAGGCATCTGGCGGTAGTCACACAACACGTGATGCAGCAATTGGTGCCGCTGTTGGTGCAGGTGTCGGCTATTATATGCAAAGACAAGCCGCCCAGCTAAAACAACAAATGGCAGGTACAGGCGTTGATGTTAAACTTGATCCAAAAACCAATGACATCAATATTGTTATGCCTAATAACATCACTTTTGATGTTGACCAGTCATATATCAAGCCACAATTCACCGGTACATTAGATTCACTTGCTTCAACCATGTCTCAGTATAACCAAACCAGCGTTATCGTTATGGGACACACTGATAGCGATGGTAGTGCTGAGTATAACCAAAAGCTATCAGAGAAGCGTGCCTACTCTGTTGCTAGCTATTTGAACAATCATGGCGTTGCTGCCAGTCGCATTAGCACCATTGCTTATGGTGAGAGTCGCCCGATTGCGAGTAATGCAACACCACAGGGTAAAGCGCAAAACCGCCGTGTAGAAATTAAAATCAATGCACCAGAAAACCTAAGCTAAGGTTATCAGCTAAACAAGCTTATAAACCCTAGACTAACCACAATTCGCCTTAATGTATATAAGGTGGATTGTGGTTTTTTTTGTAACATTTGTTAAAAACATTTGATAACCATTATCAATATTATTATAATACGTGACATCTAACTGTAATATAATTGTAATATAACCCTAACCCAAACGAAGGAAGTTTTATGAGTATTCTTAACCTAAAACAAGGCATTCTTGCCACCGCCATCACTGCCTCATTGGCGTTAACTGCTTGTCAAAAGCCTGCTGATAAGCCAGTAGAAGAAAATAGCAGTGAGCAAAAAGGCGCTGAAACCGCTGAAAAAACAACCCCTGCAAAAGCAGCTACTGTTGAAAAAGGCAAAGAAGCTGAAGCACTAGTTAACAGTTTTGCTGACATGGCACTAGCCGGCTACAAAGACTCGTTGGAAGGTGCTAAAAAGTTGCAAGCTGCGATTGATAAGTTTGTTGCTGAGCCAACTGAAGCGAACTTAGAAGCCACTAAACAAGCCTATATCGATTCTCGTATCCCATACATGCAAACTGAAGTATTCCGTTTTGATGAAGGCTTTGTCACCAAAAATGACAAGCGCAAAGTTGAAAGTGTTGATGCTTGGGAAGTTCAAGTCAACGCATGGCCACTAGATGAAGCATTGATTGACTATGTTGATGGCAGTCATTATGAAGGTGAATATAAAGACAAACACAACATTATTAATGGTGATACCATTAAAGTGGGTAGCGAATCAAAAGATACTGCTAATTTAACGCCAGAATTGCTTGCGAGTATGAATGAATACGGCGGTAGTGAAGCGAATGTAACAACCGGCTATCATGCGATTGAATTTTTACTTTGGGGTCAAGACTTAAATGGTATCGCTCCAGGTGCAGGTAAACGCCCAGTAACTGATTTCAATACAGAAGAAGGTAAATGTACCAATGGTCCAAAAGTTGCCGAAAGCACCAAAACTTGTGTTCGCCGTGGCGAATACCTAAAAGCAGCTGCTACATTACTTGTTAGTGATTTAGAAGATATGGTCGCTCAGTGGCAGCCAAACAGCGAAAACACGCTACGTTCTGACTTATTAGCTCGTAAAGATGACAATGCCGTTCGTCAGATTATGTACGAGATGGGTAGCCTTGCGTTAGGTGAGCTTGCTTCTGAGCGTCTGCAGGTAGCATTAGTTACTGGTTCAACAGAAGATACTCATGAGTGCTTCAGTGATCAAACTCATACTAGCTATGCTATGAACGCTAAAGGCATCAAAAACGTCTTCCAAGGTGATTACAATGGTACGGGCGGTTATGGTATCAAACAATACCTACTAGCTATGGGTAAAGAAGCTGAAGCTAACGACTTACAAGCTAAGTTTGACGCTACAACAGAAGCGTTTGACGTTATCGTAGCAGAGACCAACAACAACGACATTCACGTTGACCAAATGGTTGGTACAGTCGCTCAAGCTAGTAAAATTAACATCAGTAAAGAAGAGCAAGAAAAGCGCCGTTCATGGATTGCAAAAGCTGTTTCTATGCTACAAGAAGAAACCAAGTCTATTGAAACTGCCGCTGCCTCTATTGGTATCGAGAAGTTAGATGCAGATACAGGTACACAGTTCTAAGAAGCTTTTTGCTAGCTTTTAGATTATTAATCTAGTTAGATCATAGGGTAATTCAAACAAAAAAGATCAACTTAATGTTGGTCTTTTTTTATCCTTATCAGTTCCGCAATTAATTTATCCTTTCACTATGTTTAATGATATAATGTGTCATTAAGCATAAAAGTCCAATTCTAGTCAAACATGATATCAACACTATCATAAGGAACGTATCATGACACAGCCAACTGTTACTTTTAATTTGCCAAGTAGTTCGACAAATAACCTACCAACCAGTCTATCAAAGCTAACTTATCTGACCCTGTGCATTTTTACGATTGGTTCGATGCTGACTGCTTGTCAAAAGCCCAATGAAAAAGAGGGCTCGGAAGCTAACACAACACAGACCCAGTCTGAAACAGTAGGCAAACAAGAGCAAACACAAACTGACACACCAGCAGAGGCAAAGTTCCAGACAACTGCTACGGGGAGAACCGCCCAAATTGAACAATTAGCAGGGATATCTAAAGCAGATTTGATTAAATTTGATCCACAAGAAATGAAACAAGGTGGACATGCAGGGATTAATATCGACAGTACTGAAAGTTATTCCAAACCCTCATCAAACATCAGCCCCTCTCGTAAAGGTCACTTTTTTATTGGGAATGCTTTTTTTAAACAGCCATGGGTGGTTGCCCCTGCCAGTACCGATTCGCGTGATGGTTTAGGCCCTTTATTTAACGTTGCCGCCTGTCAATCTTGTCATATCAAGGATGGTCGAGGACATCCTCCAGTTGATGCAAACGACACCGCCGATAGTATGTTGATTCGTTTGGCATTACCACCAACCACCGACAAACAGAAACAACAACTCGCCAATTCTGAGATAGAAAAAGTACCACACCCTGTCTATGGTGGACAATTACAGGATAGAGGCATTCCAGGTGTGCATGCCGAAGCTCACATTGATACCAAATGGACAGACGTACCCGTTAAGTTTAAAGACGGTCATGTTGAGACCTTGCGCAGACCAACCTTTACCTTTAGTCAAGTCGGCTATGGTGCATTTGGTGATGAAGTTATGGTTTCGCCTCGTATTGCCCTGCCGATGATAGGCTTAGGCTTACTTGAGCATATCAAAGCCGAAGATATCAAGATGCAAGCAGATCCTGATGATAAAGATGGCAATGGTATCAGTGGTAAGGCAAACCAAGTGATTAGCTCGCTTGATGGCAGTGTACAGTTGGGACGCTTTGGCTGGAAAGCAGGGCAACCATTTTTGGTTACTCAAAACCAAGGGGCATTTAATGGCGATATGGGCTTGACCTCCCATCTTAATCCGAATAGTAGCTGTACGCCAAGCCAAACTGCCTGTCTTAAAGCTCCCTCAGGCGCTGATGATCAACAAGATGGCAAAGAACCTGTTGAAGTCAGCGATGATATCGTCAAATTTGTTGAGTTTTACACTCGTAACCTCGCTGTACCAAACCGTCGTCATGCCGATGATCCGCAAGTATTAGCCGGTAAAAAACGCTTTTATGACATGGGTTGTATCAACTGTCACACCCCACGCTATCAACTTCCAACGACAGCAGAAGGACATCTTGAGCAAGATGGGCAGATCATCTACCCCTATACTGATATGCTCTTGCACGACATGGGTGATGATTTAGCCGACCGTACCCTTGCAGGTAAATTACCTGATAAAGACGTGCAAGTTGAGTTTTTAGCCACTTCTTATGAATGGCGAACTCAACCATTATGGGGTATTGGTTTGGCTCGAATAGTCGATAAAGAGGCAGGTTATTTACATGATGGACGAGCAAGAACTCCGCTTGAAGCCGTACTCTGGCATGGCGGGGAAGCAGAAGATGCCAAAAATAAAGTGCTTGAGCTTGATAAGCAAGGACGAGCAGAGTTAGAAGCATTTTTGGGATCCTTATAATTGGGATCGTTGTAATAAAATGGTAAAAAGGCTAGGGCGTCCTAAAAAATAATCGTATAAGTTTCACCAGCAAAGGCTAAACAAATATTGAAAATTACAAGGCTTGCCCTAATTACTGAAGAGTAGTTTTTTACTTGATAGCTTGATAGCGATTTTAGTTTTAGTATCAATTTTAGGCACAGCCGTTTTATAAGTTCAACCCACGCGATGTACAGTGGGTTGTCTTTTTTAATGGCTATTGCTGATTTGCAAAACAAATAGGACACTCAATTACCATGTTATCTTTACAGTCACTCGGACAATTGCCTCATGAAGTGATTTATGTTGCCTTAAGCTTAGTTGTTGCTGTGATCATCTGGTTCGAAGGACAAACCTTAAAAGCCACTGATGGCAAAATGCCCACCTCAACATTATTCCATATTGGCTCATTGATAGATACCTTGTGGTTTTTTGTCTCCTTGGTATGTCTGTATTATTTATCCTTTCAATCCATTGCGCTTTGTGTACCAATTGCCTATGTGGTATATACTTTGTTTGGTTGGTTTTATGGTACAACGCTTATTACCGAGAATGGCATACCAGATTCAGCAGAAGACTTAGTGATACCCATGCGTTATGTCGCTTATAATCAGTCTTTTTCGTTAATATTTTTTATTCTTTGCAGTTTGGCATTAAGCTTCCCAGATTTGCGGATAGAGTTACCTTTCCATTCACTATTTTAGCTATTTGAAACAATCACTATGAATCATCTATCTTTTCTACCTGTACCTCGTTTTATCCATCTCGCTTTGTTTGGGCTATTTGTCACCATCACTGCTGGTAATCTAACTGCTTGCGGACAAAAGGGGGAGCTCTATCTGAGTGACACTTCTTCGCTACCGAAAAATGATAAATTTCTATTAAAACACTATAAGCAAAACAAGCAATCGACAAAAAAAGCCAAAAGCAAAGAGCAAACTGAGATAGACAAACAAATACAACAAAATACTGAAAAAATGCAAAGTGATCCAAATGATTATTAAAGATTAGGGCTTAGCAAACTATTATCATTTGCTAATAAGCAAGGGTTTGTTTAGAATGGGTGTATTTTTAACTTATTAGGAAGCCCCATGAACACAAACATACGCTCAACGAGCAATTCAGCCACTTTTATTAATCCAGTCGCTTTAACCAATTGTCTGCCTGCCTTATCTTATCAAGATAGACAACTCTTTATTGAACAAGTCGCCACTTCTGATATCGTACAAAAATATGGCACGCCTTGTTATGTCTATTCTCGTCCTGCCCTCGTGCAGGCCTATCATGACTACGTGGACTGTTTAGGTGAAATTGAACACCAAGTTTGCTATGCAGTAAAAGCATGCTCAAATATCGCTATATTAAATTCCTTAGCACAAGAAGGAGCCGGCTTTGATATTGTCTCTATTGGTGAGTTATCTCGCGTGTTACAAGCAGGTGGTCAAGCAAGCAAAGTAGTGTATTCAGGTGTCGGAAAAACTGCCAACTGTATCGAATATGCCCTAGAAAAGGGCGTCGGTTGCTTTAATGTTGAGGCGATTAGCGAACTGGACTTAATCCATGAAGTCGCTAGCAAAATGGATAAAAAGGCCAACATTTCCTTACGAGTCAATCCCAACGTTGACGCCAAAACTCACCCCTATATCTCTACTGGCTTAAAAGAAAACAAGTTTGGCATTATGCACGAAGATGCTGTCGACGCCTATAAGCACGCCCAAAGCCTTAGTGGTCTTAATATCGTGGGGATCGACTGTCATATTGGTTCACAGTTGACAGAAATCGCTCCGTTTGTCGAAGCCTTAGATAAATTAATTGAATTGGTTGATGAACTAAAAGCCATTGGTATTGAGTTGCAACATATCGACTTAGGAGGCGGTTTGGGCGTGCAATACATTGATGAGGAGGTCGTGCCAACAGCAGAACTGATGCAAGCGATTTTACCAAAAATCAAAGCCTCTGGACTCAAACTCATCCTTGAACCCGGCAGAAGTATCGTTGCTAATGCAGGTGTGCTATTAACTTCAGTGGATGTACTCAAGCCAAGTGAACATAAAAACTTTGCCGTGGTAGATTCAGCAATGAATGATTTAATCCGTCCAGCCCTTTATCAGTCAATCATGTCGGTTATTCCTGCCAGTCTTCCCGATAATCAACCAACTGAAGCATGGGATATTGTCGGTGCTGTGTGTGAAACCGGTGATTTTTTGGCAAAAGAGCGTTTACTAAATTTAGCAGTGGGTGATGTACTCGCGGTTACTGGCGCAGGGGCTTATGGTTTTACCATGAGTAGCAACTATAATACTCGTCCAAGAGCCTGTGAGGTGATGGTCGATGGTAATCAACACCAACTTATCCGTAAGCGTGAAAAAATCGAAGACTTATATCGCGATGAAATGTTATGGGAAAAGTAATAACCATTTATAAAAAATAATGGATTGAAGTAAATGAGGTGGCTATATTAACCTGAGTTCGGTTTAAGCAGAAACAATTTAAAAAGCAATCCCCTTGTGGTAAAGTTAATTTTCCACAAAAAACAAACCACAAAAAGGATTGCAC
>PDWI01006330.1_pt1 | contig 14903 bp, 15 predicted proteins | sample 1430891 | NCBI WGS metagenome assembly PDWI01 (sample SAMN01162508, study PRJNA174530) | Oral metagenome, whole genome shotgun sequencing project. | biome: Marine environment; feature: Marine mammal; material: Swab sample of the gingival sulcus; isolation source: swab sample of gingival sulcus... | reverse complement strand
ATAATCTTCCTAATGTTTTATCTGTTGCATCTACAACATACCATTTTCTCTCAATCTCTAATGGCTTTGCTACGTAAGATTTCATTACTTTCCTCCTATATTTATATATTACAACCCGGGGCATTGGATTTATAATCAATAACTAACACATCTATTATACATATCAACCCACTCTATGTCAAGCGTTTTTTCTACCATAATTTTTCTGGATAAATATTTTTTGATGTATATTCTAAAAGTGCCTTTGTAAGCTCCTTTTTATCTTCTTTATAAGTCATTCCATGCCATTTATCTTTTGATAAAATAACCTGAACCGAACCCTTTTTCTTTCGAATTATATCATCAACAACCATCGGAAGAAAGAATTCTTTTTTATTATTTTCTTCGTCCTTATATTCTGATAAAAACTGATCTAAAAGCTCTTTTATATCATCTAATATTTCTTTGCCAAATCCCCAGAAATTCATTGATACTACACTTTCAGGATTTAATTCTACCAAATCCTCCTCTTCAAAATAAATCTTCTGGTCTTTTTTTATAATCTTTGTTCTTTCTACAATATCTGTTAATATATTATCTTTTATTGTACAAACACCTCTTGATACAGAGCCATTATCTGTCACTGTATTTTTTAAACTATATCCAATCATAGAAAAATGATAAGGCTTGATATTAGATAAAAATTCATACATTGATTTAAAAGCAGATATACCATAATAATCATCGGCATTAATAACAGCAAATGGTGAATCAATAATATTTCTAGCAGCATAAATAGCATGAGCTGTTCCCCATGGCTTCATTCTATTTTTTATAGTATAATCTGCTGGAATATCACTAATATCTTGTATTGCATACTGCACTTTAATATGATGGTCTAATTTCTTTCCAATCAGTTCTTTAAAATCTTGTTCTATTTTTTTATTAATAATAAATACCACTTCTTCAAATCCTGCTCTAATCGCATCATATACAGCATATTCTATTAAAAGATGATCCTTATTTACTGGATCCATCTGTTTTAATCCACCATATCTACTACCCATTCCTGCTGCCATAATAACTAATACTGGTTTTTTCATTTGCTCTCCTTTTTAAATAACTCTTTATAATTTTTATAAGTAACCGGCTCACCATAGATAAAGTATCCTGGCTCTAAATACGTTCTATAATAAGATATAGAAAAATGTAGATGAGGACCTGTTGAAAATCCAGTTGTTCCTATATTCCCAATATGCTGACCCATTTTCACATGTTCACCTTCGTTTACTGCCAATTTATCCATATGTAAATAAGATGAAAATATTCCGCCGCCATGATCTATCACTACAGTATTACCTGTCACTTTTAAGAGCTGTGCTAGAACTACTACGCCATCACTTGTTGCAGATACTTTTGTTCCTCTTTTACAAGCAATATCCAATCCATTATGATGATATGATGTCTTTTTATTATTAACATATCTACCCACACCATATTCTGTTGATAATCTTCCTTTTACAGGAATTATAAATTTTCTAGCATTTTCTCCTATTTGATACGTTGATTTATCTAAAGAAGTTTTATATATCTTTCTATATTCTGCATAAGCAGCTTTTGTTTGCGTTTTTTTCACAGTACTCTTTTTCACAGTTAAATACTGATCATTAAATGCTCTTTTCAGTATAGTAAGTTCTATTTCTTTTACATCATCATATCCATATTTAATACTATATTTCCCAGGTCTTGTATTATAATTAGTCGCAAGCACTGCAATATAATCATCTGAGCCCTCTACTTTTCTAAACTTCAGTTCAAAAGCTTTGGACTGAATCATTAATTTATTTGCATCTAATACATTATTGGCTTTAATAGTAAATATATTTCCCTGTGCTATTTTTGTATCTGAAACAGTAAAATCTGGCGGAAAATCTACGATAACATGAAATACTGTCTTTACATTCCCATAGTATAAATCCTCTTGATACTCTGTAGTAATTTCATACGTGTATAAACCATTTCTCTTTGGAATGTATAGATCACCTGTTATATTATCATCATAAATAATATTCTCTTCTCTATATACTTTCAGTGTACTATTTTCAGGAATAGAAACTTCTGGTTTCTGACTTATAATCATATCCATAGCCTGTGATTCTTCATATGAATCCGAATGATATTTTTTATCATATAATAGATAATTATGATGATACTCTCTTTTACCAACTTCTTTTCCATTAATTTTAATGCTAATATTCTTTGTTTTATAATTATATAATGACTGAAAAGCCTTTAAAGAATAGATTTTATCCGCATATTTATTTATGCTATATATCTTTTCTCCATCTTTTACTTTAAATTCATCAAAATTATAATCGAGTAAAATAGTATATTTCTTATCTTTACTAAATGGCTTTTTTAATATCGCCTCTTTTATTATAACGCTATCTTCATTTGCTATACTTTTATCCTCTAAATTCTGAAAGAGCCTAATGATATGTGAATCTTTTATCATTTCATCTTCTATTAAAAGATAGGCCTTTAAATCATTATAATAAAATAATCCTCCTGCTATTACTACTATAATAACAAGTACTACTAGTATTTTTTTCATAATCCCTCACATTAGAATAGAGGCATTCGCCTCTATCATACTACTGCAACTTTCCTATTTCCTTCTTAGTAGCATTTATGCACTCCCTGCAAATATATGCGTTTTTAAGTTGTTTTAACGATTTTTTAGATTTGCATAATGCACATTCCTTTTGTTCCACTTTCTTTTTCATAATCATTCCTCCCACGTATATTATATTGGTTTTATAATATATTATGTTTTTAAATTATACAATGATTATTTACAAAAAAGAAATATTTTTGTGCACATTTACAAATTATTCTATATTTTTTAAAAAAATTTACAATTAATCAAAACTCGTTTTTTTATCGAGTAAATATCCAGTAATTACAAATAAACCTATTGAAATTCCTGTGATTGAAGCACTATATAAATACGCTTGATTTCTAAATGTCCTTCCTAAATAATTAATAGGAAATCTCAATGTGATAAAAAGAATTGCAAAATATACAATAAATGATATTACTTTCCCAAATTTCACCTGAGATAAAAAGGCTCTATAAAATACAATCATAAAATAAATAAGTAAAAGCATTAACATAGAAAAACTTAAACTTCTAACAAAGCCTTCTAACATCACTTGAATCATTTTATCCATAGGCATTTCCGTTCCCACAGCACCCATAAAATCACCAAACATATTATCAAAGAAAGAATACGATGTAATAAGCCCTATAATCATAGCTGCTGCAATTTCAAAAAAGCTTATTATCACCTTTGAACCGAGTTTTGTATAAGATGAAATCGGTAAGGAAAAATATAAATCTCTTGTTGGATTTTTCATCTCAAGCCTTAAATTATTCACAACAGATACCATTGCTATTATGGTTAAAGAAAATGAAAAAACCGTCGTAAGAGCAAAGGATAAAAACGATCCTTTTAAATCAGAAAGATTTAATACATTATTTGTTAGTCTAAAAAACACATTAAAAATAAAAAATGTGATAAATATTACTAGATATGTTTTATATTTCTTTTTTAATTCATACTTTAATAATTTAATCAAATTTATAGACCTCCTTATATAAATCATGAATACTCATATTATGTTCTTTTCTAAGTTCATCTGCATTTCCTTGTAAATTTAATCTTCCTTTTTTAAGAAAGATAATATCATCTACTATCTGCTCAAATTCACGAACTAGATGACTGGATACAACAATGCATTTATCATCACTCTTAGCCTCTTTTATATAATCGAGTATCACATCTCTAGATATTGGATCTATCCCATTTAATGGTTCATCGATTAAATAAAGATCTGCTTTTCTTGAAAGAGTCAGTGCTATTTTAACTCTTCCCTTTTGCCCTGTAGAAAGTGTTTTTGCCTTTGCAGATAAATTAATATCTGTTTCTTCCACCATTCTTTTTGCCTTATCAAAATCAAATTCTTCATAAAAATCATTATAAAACTGAAGACAATCTTTTACTGTCATATGCTGGTATAAATAAAAATCCGTTGGCATATAAGCTACTCTTTTTTTAAGTTCAATCCCTTTTAATTCACCTTCATATAAGATATCCCCTGATGTCTTTTGTAAAAGTCCAGAAAGAATTCTCATAAGGGTAGACTTTCCAGAACCATTTGGTCCTAGAAGTCCTATTATTTTACCTTTTTCAAAAGATAAACTGAGATCATCAAGTGCTTTTACAAACATATATTTTTTATTTAAATTCTTTATTTCTAAAATCATAATCCCTCTATACTAGTATTTCATATCCTGTTTCTGTTACTACAAGCGTGTGTTCCCACTGAGCTGAAAGTTTCCCATCTCTTGTTACTGCAGTCCAGTCATCATCTAAAATATTTAATTTATATGTTCCTTCATTAATCATTGGCTCTATTGTAAATACCATCCCTGGAACCATAATCATTCCTTTTGTTTTTGTATCATAATGGCTTACATGAGGATCTTCATGAAATACTTTCCCAACGCCATGACCGCCAAATCCTCTTACTACACTATATCCTTTTTCATTAGCATATTTTTCAATTGCCACACCAATATCAGAAATGCTATTAAATGGTTTAACAACAGAAAGACCTATTTCAAGACATTTCTTAGCACATTCACAGATATCCTTTGCTTTATCTGATACTTCACCTACATAATACATTCTACTGGCATCCGCATAATAGCCATCTAATATTGTTGTGATATCAATATTAACAATCTGACCTTCTTCCAATACTCTATCACTAGGAATTCCATGACAAATAACATCATCTATTGAAATGCAGCATGATTTAGGAAAACCATGATAATTAAGTGGAGCAGGTATTCCACCTCTTTCTATTGTGTATTTATGTACAAAATCATTGATTTCATCTGTTGTAACGCCAGGTTTTACTAGTTTTCCTACTTCATCGAGTATCCCTTTTGTTATAACACCTGCTTTTCTTATCCCTTCAATATCCTTAGGACTCAAAATAAGCCTTTTAGGAGGAATATCATATCCCTTCATTTTATATATTTGAAGTTTTGCATCAATTTCTAAATGACATTTCTTGTACTTTTTCCCACTTCCACAGTAACATAAATCATTTCTATTCATTATATCTCCTATCTTATAATTGTTCTTATACATTTATTTAATTTAGTATAAATTAATTTTAAACGCTCAAATTCTTCTTTGCTAACCTCTTCCTTCGTCACTAATTTTTCTAATTTTTTAATACATTTTACTTCTGAATTATATATATAATGATATATAAACATAGTAGTTATATCCGATGTATCTGATAATAATCTTTTCTTTTGTTTTTTAATGATTGATTTTCTAACATGAGCTCCTCTTGAATTGGAATAAGCATAATTTGAAAAAATAAAGAATACTAAACTCTGACCTATATATGTTAAATAAATCAAGTACTGTGTCGGATCCTTCATAATGAGGAAAATACCGATTATAGCATATACTATTGAAACAAATTCTAGTATTAATCTTGTGACTAAAATATGCTTGTTAACAAATCCTCCATTTTTAGCCATAGAAAAAATCGTCTTTTTATATCCTAAATAAAACTTGTCCTTACCCTTTCTATCATCTATTATTCTAATAAAATCATCATAAGTCATAATATTATTTTCTTTAATAAAATCCAGAATGTATTTTTCATCTGCTGGATAGCTTGCATCTGTATTATTTTCAACCGTCATCGTATCAATATCAAAACCTTTTTTAAATAATTTTAGAAAAGTTACTGTAAGAAATCTTGTATTGATTTTACTAAAATGACTCTTTCTTACACTCTTACTGACCACTGAATTATTTAAAATATAATAATCTGTTATTGGATCAGACTCTATTAAATGCGTTCCATCATTATACATTACCAATGAAGCAATTAATAGCATCACTACACTTACGCCAAATGAAATATAATAATAAGTAGATACGTAAATAGGTAATTCAAAATCTAATTTTACAAGAAATACAGAAGCTATAATTGCGATAAAGAATATTAAATCTAATAAGATCCAAATCTTATCTCTCTTATAAAGATTTCTATTATAAAACTCTCGTTCAAAGTAATTGCCATCTTCTTTTAATTTCTTTCTTTCTTTATAACTTAATTTATCAATCTTTATATCTTCTTTCGTTTCAGTAACTACTGGAACATTTTCTATTACTTCCGATACCTCTTCCTTAACTTCAGTGCTTTCTTCTTGTTGACCTACAATTTCCTCTTCCTGAGCCTTAGGTTCTTCCTTAAGTACTAGTTCTTCTTCTATTATCTTTTCGTCACTATTCATATTTTCATATACTTGAACCGTACCATCATTTTTATTTTCCTTCATATAATCGCCTCCTAGTATATAATATAATAAATTTAAAAATAATCCTAGATTTTTAAATTATATTTATCAAATAATAATAATTAATAGATTTTTTTAATCTTTAAACCGTATTTACTTTAGGAAAGAGATGTGATAATCTTGTAATAAATAGGGAGGGAATATGAAAAAAGTATTAAAAATTTTGTTGACAATTATACTTTTAGCGGTTTTATCATTCGGACTCTATATAGCATATATAGAAGTAAATTATTTTAGAATAGAAGATAATAAAGACCTGACAAAAGAGATAAGAAACAATCAAACAAATGAACTACAATTAAATAAGGAATACTCAATTATAACAAATAATATAGGTTTTGGAGCTTATAATCACGATTTTTCATTCTTTATGGACTCAGGTATTATGAAAGATGGTACAGAAGTTGCTGGTAAGTATTCAAAAGCTATTAATAAAAATAATGTTCTTGATAATATTAATCATGCCCTTGAAGTATTAGAAGAATATAATCCTGATTTAATCTTTTTACAAGAAGTAGATGTTGATAGTACCAGATCTTTTTATATTAACCAAAAAGAATTAATTGAGAATGCTTTAAAAGAGTATTCTAGTATCTTTGATTATAATATGCATACATCATATTTAATCCTACCAATAACAGATCCTCACGGATTTGCTAATGCTGGCTTATTATCACTCAGTAAATATAATATGAAATCTGCTATTCATAAGAAGCTCCCAATTGATGAAAGTTTCTTTTTAAAATTTACTGATTTAGATCGCTGCATGACCATTATTAGAATAAAAGTAGAAAATGATAAAGAACTGGTTCTTATTCATGCTCATTTATCAGCATATGATAAGGGTGGTATTATAAGAAAAAAACAATTAAATACTTTACTCAGTATAATGAATGAAGAGTATAAAAAAGGAAATTATGTAATCGTTGGTGGCGATTTTAATCATATTTTATCAGATGATTATAAAGTCTTACCTTCAAATCAGGAAAGACCCCATTGGATTTTTACTTTCCCTGAAGATGAACTTAGTAGCTATTTTAGCATTGTTCATTCAGAAAATGTAAATGAAGTAGGAAGCTGCAGATCAACAGATATTTCTTATGAAAAAGGAGTAAACTATGAAGCGGTAATTGACGGATTTATTGTATCTGATAATATCGAAGCGGTTTCTAAAATAATAGATACCGATTATATCTATAGTGATCATAATCCTGTTATTATGAAATTTAAGCTAAAAGAGTAACCTCAGGCACTGCCTGAGGTCTTCTTTAAAAAATAACTTGAACATCTTCTATAAAATTATAATCACCAATATCATCATATATAGGCTTTATTATTACTTTTCTATTCTTATCCATTATTCCATACTTTGTAATAACTTCTCCTGTTTTAAGTTTACTTGATACACCAAAGAGAGATAAACCATTTTTGAAACCACCTATCCAATTATATTCTGGTTTAAGTACGATCTTACCCTCTTCATCAAATGCTCCATATTTATTTCTATAACTATTCATTTTAATTTCAAATATAGCTAGTCCATCACTATAATCAATTATTCTATCATATTTAAAGTCTACTACTGTCTTTCCTGATAGATTAACAATTCCATACTTATCATTCTTTTTAGCAATAATATTTCCATTTGGACTGATGCTACGTCCTATTTCATCATAAGAAGCCTTTAGCACTTCTTTTCCATTTTTATCAAGTATTCCCCATTTTCCGCCCGATATATCACCATGGCTATAAATACCACCTATATTAAATTTAATATACTTTTCTGACATGGGAATTAGAAAATCATATTTAAACTCAGATAACGCCTTTCCATTTTTATCAATTAAAGCAGATTTTCCATCTTTTTCAGCCATAATAAGATGACTATAGTTCCAAATAGGTTGACTGATAAAAATCATATCATATTCTGGCTTTGTAAGCTCCTTTCCTTTATTATCAATAATACCTGTTTTCCCATCTTTTTTATAGGTTGTAATATCACTATAATAAAACTCATTGATATGAGTATATCCACTAATAATTTCTTTCAATTCTTTATTCATAATACCAAATTTACCATCTTTATTAAATACAGCTACCCCTTGACAAAATGAACTGACATAATTATATTCTGGAAGTAAAATTTCTTTGTTATCCTCTGTAACATATCCAAATGTCTTGCCCTGTCTAAAGCGATAATAACCATCTCTTTTATACTCTATTTTATCATATTTTACTTCTATAATTTCATTTCCATGTAAATCTAATATTCCTTCTTTATTATCTAATTCTACTTTCAAGCGATTATCTTCTATATCATGTATTCTATCATATTTAGCTTCTATTACTACATTCCCCAATTTATCCAAAAGACCCATTTTATCATCTTTATTAAATCTAAAGTATCCCTTATTATAATATCCAATATAATCATAGCTAAAATCTAATACTATATTTCCCTTAATATCAATAAGTCCCTTTTTATTATCTTGTTCTACTTTTGTAACTGGTCTTGTAAAATAATATAAAAGGTCAGATTCTGTTTTAAATTTCTTATCATCCATCACTGAATTATCCATAAATCGTACACTTTTTTTCACAGAGTACTTATAATCATCCTTATAAAAACGAATAGGATAATAGGCATTTTCATCAAATTTTTCTCCAATAATCGCTGTTTTTGTTTCTGAATGATAATCTACCTTTTTTAAGAAGCTCTCACTGATAAACCTTAGTGGAAGGAAGGTTCTACTATCTTTAATAAAGACCTTATTATCTAATTTATATTCTTTCCCATCTTTTATTGCAATATCCGAATCAATTTTTAATCTAAGATTTACTTTACCATCCGTTATAACAACTTCTCTTGTATCTTGTAACCACTTTACATCAAAACCCAGCTCCTCTGCTATAAATCTTATTGGAACCTGCGTTCTTGAATTTACTATCATTGGTTTTACATCACTAAATACATAGTTTTCATCCACCCATATTTTTATTTCTCTTTCTTCCTCTGCAAAAGAGATAAAACTAAACATAAAAACAATGATTAAAAAAGCACTTATTTTTTTCATAGCATCCTCCTTTTAACTACTACTATTATAAGACGATTGTTATCTATTTTTGTTCCACATCTTATATTCTTTTTTTAAAATGCTGAGCACAACAACTGATAAAAAACCATCTTTGAATTTTACAGCTTCTCTTAACACACCTTCTTCTACGAATCCTAATTTTTTATAAAGATAAATCGCTCTTTGATTATGCTCTCTTACATCAAGCCAGAGTCTATTCGTATCTGTACTTATAAAGGCATATTCTATTATCGCTTTTAACACTTCCATGCCATATCCTTTATTTTGAACTTGAAGATTTATTCTCATAATTTCCATATTCTTATTATCATCCAGATTAATAAGAAGATATCCTACAAAATGATGATCTTTTTTACTGAATATACTTATATGATATGTTCTATCTTTCTTTATTGCATTTAGATGCTCCTTTCTGTCCCAAAGAGTAACATAACCCTTTTTAGATTCTATCTCTTCCACACGCATAATATCATCTAAATATGCTCTATCTGTATCTACTAACTTTAACCTCTTTGTCTCTAAAAACATACGCCCTCCTCTTTCTAGTATATATTAAAAAATTGTAATTATAAATAAAAAACACCATTAAAAATGATGTTCATAATAAACTTCTTTAAGATATAATCCATGAGCTGGAGCTACCTCTTTTGTATATATTCGGCTCTCTTTTTCAAATAGCTGAGGTATAATATTTTTATCTATTTTATGCCTGCCAATATTTAAAAGAAATGCTGTCATAATTCGTACCATCTTATATAAAAATCCATCTCCTGTATAATGAATTTCTATAAAATCACCTTCTCTTTTAAACTCAATAGAATGAATAGTTCTAAATGGATTATGAGCAGAAGATCCTTTATTATAGAAACTAGAAAAATTATGGTAACCTAAAAAATATTCTATTGCCTTTTTAATCTCTTCATCATCTAGTTCATAAGGATATTCATAATAGTATTTATTTCTAAAGACATCTAAGTTCTTTCCATTATAAACTTTATAAATATAGGTTTTTCCAGTTGCTGAGTATCTCGCATGAAAATCCTCTTTCTCTTCTTTCATATCAACAACTCTTATATCCTTTGGAAGATGCTCTTTTAAAACTCTTTCAATATTTCTAATATCAATCTTAGTATCTAGACTAAAAACCTGTGCATAGGCATGAACGCCTCTATCTGTTCTTCCTGCACCATCTATTTTAATTTCTCTTTTAAAGACATTTTTAAGCGTCTTTTCAATATCTCCTTGAACAGTTCTCTTATCTTCTTGTTTTTGAAAACCGTAGAAATCTGTTCCATCATATTCTATCACTACCTTTATCATAAGAAAAATATTGCTCCTATTAAAAATAATACAGAAAAAACAATAATAAAGCGGTCTGCATTTGTATAAGTCAGTACATTAAGTCTTGTTCTACCTTCTCCGCCCTTATAACATCTAGCTTCCATTGCCATTGCAAGCTCTCCTGCTCTTCTAAACGCACTGATAAATAGCGGCACTAAAAGAGGAATCATACTCTTTCCTCGTTTAAAGATATTCCCACTTTCAAAATCTGCCCCTCTTGACATCTGAGCTTTCATAATCTTATCTGCTTCTGATATTAGAGTTGGTATAAATCGAAGAGCAATAGTCATCATCATCGCAATTTCATGCGCTGGAAATTTTATTATTTTAAGTGGCGTAAAAATTCTTTCGATGCCATCTGTTAATGCCGTTGGTGATGTAGTGAGCGTTACGAGTGTCGAAATCGTGATTAAAAAGGTAAATCTAAAAAATGTAACAAATGCTCTATATATTCCTTCATCCGTCACTTTAAATATCCACCACTCAAATAAAATCTTACCTGGCGTTAAAAAGATATTTATAATAACGGCTATTACGATAAATAAAAGAATTGGTTTTAATCCTCTAAAAATAAATTTAACAGGTACTTTTGATAAATAGATTGTCAATGATAATAACAAAAATATAAGGGCAAAACCATATAATTTATTAATGACAAATAATGAGATGATAATAAAAAATGATGATTTTATCTTTGTTCTTGGGTCTAATTTATGAATAAAGGATTCTACTGGATAGTATTGTCCAAGTGTTATATCACGTAACATTTTTTTCTCCTAATTTATTTACTATATTCATTGTAAGATCATTCAAATCAACAATTGTTGGATCAATATCAAATCCTTTTTGATTGAGACGACTGATAAGTTTTGAGATTTCAGGTACATCAAGACCTATTTTCTTTAACGCATCCCCATGTTTAAATACCTCATTCGGCATATCATCATATAATACTCTTCCTTTTTCCATCACAATAATTCTACTTGAAAGTCTTGCAGCTTCTTCCATACTATGAGTCACGAAGATAATCGTAATATTATATTTTTCATGTAATCTTTTAATGTACTGAAGAAGTTCATCCCTTGATTTAGGATCAAGACCTGCTGTCGGTTCATCCAGTATTAATATCTTTGGATGCATCGCAAGCACGCCTGCTATTGCCACTTTTCTCTTTTGCCCACCCGAAATATTAAAGGGTGCTTTTTCTCCTATTTCCTCAATATCAAGTCCTACATGCTCTAAAGCGTGTTGTACTCTCTCTTCGATTTCATCTTCTGATATACCTAAATTCTTTGGCCCAAAACCGACATCTTTTCGAATGGTTTCTTCAAATAATTGATATTCAGGATACTGAAAAACAAGTCCTACTTTACTTCTAAGTTCTTTTAAATTCTTCTTTGTATTATCAATCACAATACCATCAATAATAATCCTACCTTTAGTAGGCCTTATAAGCCCATTTAAATGCTGAATAAGAGTCGATTTACCTGAACCAGTATGTCCAATAAGAGCGACGATTTCCCCATCAGAAATCTCGATATTGATATTATCCAGCGCCCTTAACTCATATGGTGTATTTTCATCATATATATAGGTTACATTTTCTATTTTAATTGACATAATTTATCCACCATCTCCTCAATTGTTAGGACATTTCCCATATCATATCCCTTTTCTTTTAGTTTAATTGATAGTTTTACTACTTCAGGTACATCCAATCCTAGTTCCTTCATCTGATTATATTGATAAAAGACTTCTCTTGGCGTTCCTTCAAGTTTTATTCTTCCTTCATCTATTACCACAATTCGGTCTGCATTGATTGCTTCTTTCATATTATGCGTTATTAGCACAATGGTAATATCTTCTTCTTTATTCAGTTTATAAATAATATCAATTACTTCTTTTCTACCAGAAGGATCTAACATTGCAGTAGGTTCATCAAGAACAATGCATTCTGGCTCCATCGCAAGAACACCAGCTATTGCTATTCGCTGCTTTTGCCCTCCTGAAAGCATATGAGGTGGCCTTTTATGATAGTTTTCCATTCCTACTATTTTAAGGACTCTATCAATTCGTTTTCTTATTTCACCCGATTCTATTCCTAAATTCTCTGGTCCAAATGCAATATCTTCTTCTACAATTGTCGCTACGATTTGATTATCAGGATTTTGAAAAATCATTCCTGATGCTTCTCTTATCTTCCAGATACTTTCTTCATCCTTAATATCCATATCTTTTATAAATAAATCGCCTTCTTTTGGTATAATAATACCATTTGTCAGTTTTGCAAACGTACTCTTACCTGAGCCATTATGACCCATTATTACGATGAATTCTCCTTTTTTAACATGTATATTAAAGTCTGTTAGAACTTTATTTATTTCCTCATCTATTTTATATTCAAAATGAATATTATTTCCTTTTATCATAAAAACCTCGCATACATTCATTATACTAGACATATATCCTATAAACAAGTTTATTATATATATTTAAGCATATAAAAATGGGTAGATAAAAATTCTACCCATACGATTATTTATATACTTCATTTTTACTGATTTCCAGAAAAACTTCTTTATCTTTTGCTTTTTCTTTATCCACAGTCAGTATAATAACATAATATGCCATATCCATAGTCCCTATTTCAGGCACTTTCCTAGATATATTTAATAATAACTCTTCTTTATTATCTTCTACTCCTTCTTCATTTAACGAAATAGAACCACTATTTTCTGTATGGAAAGCAATAAATACATCATTTGTTTCAAATGTCTTTTTAGAATATTTTTTAAGTGCATTTTTATTAAAGAGATTATTTTCTATTGCAAAATTATTATAAAGACCTTCCAAATTATCTATTTTAATCATTGGCATCTTCTGATTTAAATTCAATCCCATAGACTCATTATTAAGACTCTCTTGTTCTATTCTTAAAATATCCACTTGATAATCCATTTTATTTGCTATATTTAAAATCACTTTTCTATTCTCCTGATCCCAATCTACTGAGGCATTATATAATTCTGATATTGCCCTTATTGGAACATACGTTGTACCCTGATATAAAAACACATCTAATTCTTTATTATTTACATCTTTAGGTATAAAATCCTTCCCATTTAGACTAATATCTATTCCCTTTATTACTTCAATCGTTTCAATGATATCTGCACCAAAACCTGTTATATACATTACATTAAAAATAACTGATAATGATAGTATAAAAATAAATATTTTCTTCTTCATAAATCCCCCTATAATATCTACTTACTATTTAAGCCGTCTATTATCTCTATAATAGATTGATCCACCTTATACCATATAATGCCCTTGTTAATGAGATAATCACTTCGAACAGTAACTTTCTTATGATCAAATAATATTTGATACTGATAGCCCATTCTCGGTAGCTTAATAGAATCAAAATGAACGATAACAGACCCTAATTTATCTAAGAAATCATCTTTCTGAGTCTTATTAAACTCTACTTCTTCCCCTGTACGTCCATTTTGGATAATAATTTTATCTGCACCCTTTGGAAATGGACTTAAGAAAAATACTTTGATAGTAATTATTATCACCAGTAAAATAATAAGAATCCATAGTTTTTTCTTCATCCTAATCACCTCATTTATTAGACGATGAATATAATTTTTTGTTTCATTTTATCACAAAAAGAAAAAAAAGACCAGTATAAACTGATCTTAATCTTCTACTAACTCTAATATAACCATTGGTGCAGCATCTCCTCTACGAGGTCCTAGCTTATACATTCTAGTATATCCACCATTTCTTTCATTATATTTAGGTGCTACTTCATCGAAAACTTTCTTAACAACTTCTTTTTCAGTAACATATGATAAAAGTTGTCTTCTAGCATGAAGATCATTTCTCTTAGCAAGAGTAATCATCTTTTCTGCAATTTTTCTAGTTTCCTTAGCTCTAGCTTCAGTAGTTTGAATTCTACCATTCTTTAATAAACTAGTAACTAAATTTCTTAACATCATATTTCTATGAGCTGAAGGACGA
>PDWI01006685.1_pt1 | contig 14904 bp, 11 predicted proteins | sample 1430891 | NCBI WGS metagenome assembly PDWI01 (sample SAMN01162508, study PRJNA174530) | Oral metagenome, whole genome shotgun sequencing project. | biome: Marine environment; feature: Marine mammal; material: Swab sample of the gingival sulcus; isolation source: swab sample of gingival sulcus... | reverse complement strand
TGCCAAGACCAAATCCATCATTCCGCCACACAGCACACTTTGTTCGCTGAACAAATCTGTTTCCGTTTCATCTTTGAAAGTCGTTTCGATAATTCCTGTGCGACCGCAACCATTGGCAGCAGCATACGCCAAAGCCAACTCTTTTGTGTTGCCCGAATAATCATTTCCCACTGCCCAAAGAGCCGCCACACCACCACCTTTCGTAAAGGCAGTCCTCACGGCTTTGCCTTGCGCTTTGGGTGCTATCATCATAACGTTAATTCCCTCTTTCGGCTTGATGTAACCGTAATGAATATTAAATCCGTGGGCAAACCCCAGCGTTGCTCCTTTTTTCAAATTTAGTGCGATTTTCTTTTCATAGACCTCTGCCTGCACTTCATCGGGAATAAGCAACATCAAAATATCTGCAATTTCTGCCGCCTCCTGAATAGGACGCACATCAAAACCTTCTTTTACGGCTTTTACCCAAGTTGAGCCTTTCTCTCTACGCAAACCAACAACTAATGGAATACCGGAATCTCGTAAATTGGCTGCTTGTGCTGCCCCTTGTGCGCCAAAACCAATAACAGCAACTGTTTTTTCTCTCAGCAAATCTAAGTTGCAATCTTTGTCGTAATAGATTTTTAGTGCCATAACTCACGTTTTTACTATCCAAAAGTAAAAAGAAAAAGAGGAATTGCCAAGTTTAGCAACTCCTCTCTCTTTATTTTTAGCAATTCATTGCTTAGAAACGCTTCCCAATAGAAATACCCAAACGAGGATAGTACGATGAATTGGAAAAATCCTTTCCGAATCCAAAGAGAACTTCTCCAACCCAATTATTCCCCATTATCCATTTCGCACCCAAGCCTAAACCGGCTCCGCCACTCCAATAGTCATCATAAATATCTGCTCCGATATAAGCTTCATCTTCTGAACGACAATACACCGAAGCATTTGCCTCAACAAACAGTCCTGAAGCATATCTTCTCGCTGATACATTATTTCCCCAGAAAAACCATCGGGCATAAGGTGTAAATTGGAATTTCATCCAGATATATTTATCCTTTGCCTCTTCCACATTAACTCCCAAAGAAGCTCCAATACTCAATTTTTCTTGTAAAATACGCTCGTAGGTAACTTCTGGAAATACTCCAAGAATTGCATACGGAATATTAAATCTAACCTCATTTTTAGAAAAAGATTGCTTTTGCTCTTGTGCTTTCAATCCTCCTACGAATAAAAGCATAAAAATTACGCCTATGATTCCTTTCATAATATCTTGTAATTTTGTTATTGCTACTCACAAAAATATGTAAAAATGTTTATCGAATTATTAAAAAATAGAAGTTATTTTTACTCTATCTAAATAATAGTCCACCCCAGAGTACAAGTATAGCAATAACAGCAAGCATAGTGACCAAAGGCATAATAAATTTCAGCCATTGCTTAAAGTTTGCATTCACCATTGCCAAAGACGGCAATGCCAAACCTGTTGGGGTAATAAAAATCATCAATCCCATTCCGAAAAGGTAAGCATTTACAATATCCTGAGGCTCAACTCCTATCACAGTTGCCAACGAACTCATAATCGGCATCGTAACCACAGCCATTCCCGAAGATGAAGCAATGAAAATAGTCAAAATAGAGAATACAAACATCAAAATTGGCAAGAATAAAAATGGTGGCATTCCCTCCACTAAGTTGGTCGCATAAAACAAAATAGTATCAGAGATTTGCCCATCATTAAGAATAACGGTAACGCCACGAGCAATCCCAATAATAAATGCAACTCCTAATAAATCCTTAGCCCCTGCCAAAAATTCATCAATAAACTTCTCTTCTTTTGACCTTTGGATAATACCAATTAAAATAGCGGAAACCAAAAACAATGCAGTCATTTCCTCAAACCACCATTCTAAGCGAGATACTCCATAAACCATCACGATAAAAGTCGAAGCAAAAATAGTGAGCAAAAGTTGTGTTTTTCGCTGTACTCTTTCTACCGGAACGGCTTTGTTTGAAGCAATAATACTTGGCACTTTCACTCCGTACACCATTGATTTAGTCGGGTCTTTTCGTACTTTTTCGGCATAGCGCATCACATACCAAAGCGACACGATAACACCGGCAATAAGCATCACAAAGCGACTGCCCATTCCAACCGTCCAATCCACACCCGCTGCATCAGAAGCAATGATTGTGGCAAACGGATTTGAAGTTGATGCCATTGTTCCCAAACAAGATGCTGTAAAAATCACGGCAACAGGAACAAGTAAGTCATATCCGGCAGCCAAAAATACCGGTACAAGTATTGGGTAAAATGCCATTGTTTCTTCTGCCAACCCAAAAGAAGTTCCTCCCAAAGCCACTAAGGTGAAAACTAAAATTATCAGCAATCCTTCTCTTCCTTTCAATCTGTGAGCCAAATAGCCCACGCCTTCTGTAAACGCACCGGAACTATTAAAAACACCAATAAATCCACCTAGAATTAACACAAAAAGAATAATATCAATAGTTTGATAAATCCCTTTCAAAGGCGCAAACAGAATAGCCCCAATACCCTGTGGTTTGGGCTTCCCCTTTTTGTAAGTTCCCGGTATAGAGATTGGTTTTTTAATTTTTCCTTTTTCAAATTTATCAATTCCAATAAGAATACTACGCTCTTTCAATGCCTCTTGTGTTGCCGGTATTCGCTTTACCTCTCCTCCGCCACTAATCATAAACTCGTTCGTTTTTTTATCATAAGACAGCGTATCATACGAACCTGAGGGCAACAAAAATGTAAGTATCGCACTAAATGCAATTACCAGCATCAAGACTGTATAAGGGGTAGGAAATTTTAGTTTCATAGTAGTTGATTTTACAATTTCTTTAACGAAAACTTTTTCATTACGATTGCAATATTAAGAAAACAGTACAATTTCCCCAAATAATCGTAGAAAAAACACTAAAATCCCCAAGAAAATAAAAAGTTATAAAATGGTTTTTTCTGCTGTGACTCCCAGCCAATACGCACTCCCGCACTTATCGGAACAGGGATTTGTAAAAAATGCATATCTGCCCTGCTCTCGACTCCATAGGAGTATGCCTGTTTTGAGAATGAAAGTGTCTTTGAAATTCCAAAATCGTAGAAAACATTTGCAGTCAAACGTTTGACATAGAGGACACGCCCTAAATTCCAATCAGGATAAGCGAGCGGAAAGGCATAGTCCGTCATTAGGGTATATTTTTTCTTTGCCAACACAGCAGTCGTCCCCCTAGGGTGTTCAATCTCGGTTTGCAAAAGACCATTAGCAGACGATTGATAGTTGTAACCACCATACAGCCGAATGCCATTATGTGGCAGGGGTGTTGGCAAGAATAGTACCCCCTCCGCAGCATACGAAAAAAGATGTTGCCGAGCAAAAGGTGTATGTTTGTAGGTCAAAAACAACTGTTGCCCAAAGGGACTATACAAATCACGATACGCTTTCTTTTGCAAATTTGAGAAAACAATATCGTGTTTTAGCAATGTATTTGTCTTTTCGAAATCCAAACTAACAGGACTTCCGCTATGGAAAGATGAATTTTCATCTGTTCCGTACAAGTAGGATTGTTTCACGCGTGTGTCTTTGGCAAACTCCAAAGTCGTATTTGCCGAAAAATGTCGTGAGTACTTTCCGCGTGAAATATTAAAAGGTAATGAAATACGAGTTTTCCACTCCCACCTCAGTTTATTCTCTTTAATAACAGCCGTGTCAATTTTGTTTAGCAAGGTAAGCAATCTTCGCTCTTGCTTTCCCAAACTCAATTCTGTTGCCATAATGGGAAACCAACCTTTGTACACCATATTGGTATAGACCTGTCCGTATTTGTAAGCATTTTTTTTCCTAAAACCAATATTCAAAAACATTGTACTTAACAAATTTTGAGAAGTCGTAGAAACTCCAAAATCAATAGTTTTATGCTCAATTTCTGAAATAGCAAAAGGTGACCTACTGTGGAAATTGAATAAATGCTTCCATTTCTTGTAAGGTTTCGATATAAAAACTTGATTTTGTATAGGTAATTCCCCCTCACAAAGTTCTTGATGTTTAATTCCTTCCAATAAAAAATCATCTTTCCAATCTTTGGGTGAAACTCGCTTTTGCACTATTTCATTCATTGCTTTTTTGACAATCTCAGAGCCTTTTACCGTATAATTTGCGTAAGAAAGTATCGAATCAGTTGCATTCGGTTGAGATGCTCCGTATCGGGCTTGTGTCAATTGCTTTAACTCTTTGTTTAACAGAGAATAGCAATAAATTTCATTAGTACCGGTATAAGATGCCGTAAAGAATAAGTTACCGGAATTGTAAAACAAATCTTTTAATGACACATTACGTTCTTGAACAATGATTTCTTGTTTCTTTTCAGACAAGTGTAAAAGAGTAATTCCCACGCCTTTTTTCCTGAAAATACAGGCAATTGTGCTGTCTGAAACAAACTGCGGATTATAAATCGTTGTGTCCCCCATATTTAGGGAATACTTTGTCTTCCCTGTTTCATGTTCAAACACAAGCAGTCGATTTTCACCATTCGGAGTTCTTTCTACCACTGCCACGAATTTTCTATCAGTACTTATGGTCGGCGTATGAAAACTATTTTTGAAAATGCTTCTCGTTATTTTTTTAGTAGGAATGTGCAAAGTACACAACACATATTTGGCTTTCTCTTGCCAACGAATATTGGGCACAGACTCCACCCAATACACAAAATCCCCTGTGGATTGCAAAGCACTCATCAAATGACCGGGAGTATAGATTTCTTGTTCCTTACCGGCACTTATCTGCACAATTTTTCCAAAAGTATCAAAACCGGTTTTATAAGCCACAATACTACCATCACTTAAAAATTGAGGATATTGATAATTTGCATAGGATTTGTTTGTTTTAGACACCCTTGTGTAAATCGTCGTATCACGATTTTCTATTTCTTTTCTCCAACGAGTCTGTAATTCCAACATATTGTCGTTATACAGTGTTATCATTGGATTACGATGCCTATTAGACTCCCACTTTTGCTCTAAATTTTCGGGAAAATACGAAGTAGTATCGGAACTTTTCGCAAAATCACGAATCCCTTGAAAAATCCTCTTACGCTTTTCCTGCATTAGATTTTTTTGCAAAAAATTGTGCCACAGGTAAGGCTTTTTCCCTGCATCAACCAAAGCATCGTTCCATACTTCCTTTCCATAATGTTTGCGAGTATTGGCAACCATAGGGTAGCCCAAATGGTAAATACTAGGTACAAAATCTTTGAAAGAGCCCATTGCGGCTTTGTCATACTTGTACCAATTATCATTCTCAACCAAATAGGCTTTCATTACCTGCATAAAATCGGCAGAACGCCCACGTCCTACTTTGCTCATAAGACTTTCAGTCAATACTGCATCGCCCTCCATAAACCACATTGGAACTTTATATGCCAACACAAATGGTACAATCTGTTCGCCAAAAATAGACGTGAGCAATTTCGGTAAAGACTCATTAAGTTTGTCCATTTGCACTACGTGCCGATACTCGTGTGTAGTCAAGTGTACAAGCCAATCATCACCTGAACAAACATCAGGTGCAGTAGTGTACATCTCGCTTCGGCGAGGTGCCCAGACCACATATCCGTTTGATTTTGTAGATTCTGTATGTAGGAGTATAGAAACCTTTTTCGGCTTTATCTCCATACTTTCGGAATTACACTCGTAAAGAACCGTCAATGAATTTGCTAAACGCTGTGCCTCTTTCTCGAAATAATCAGGATATACAATCTGAAATTCAGTGGTATTTATTTCTTTCCACTTGATAGATGCCCTGTCTTGACCTGTGGAATAATACTGCGCTAGCCCAACTTTAAGAAACACCACAACCAGTAGTAGTATAGAAAGTAACAATTTCTTCATTGCGTGTAAAGTTTAGGACGAATTCTCATTCTTCCGATAATTGAAAAAACTGCTTCACACTACTGAAAATAATCTCACAAATAAACTACCGTTACAATCAGTCTTTATAAATAAAAAGCCAAAAACTACAAACACAATGATTGGGTTTGGAAAAGTGTTCTTCGCCGTTTTTAATATTCGTCTTCATTAAAGAAGAAATCATCTTTACTCGGATAATCCGGCCAAATATCCTCTATACTGTCAAAAACTTCATTTTCTTCTTCAATGTCTTGTAAATTCTCTATAACCTCCAAAGGTGCTCCCGAACGAATTGCATAATCAATCAACTCTTCCTTATTTGCCGGCCACGGCGCATCTTCTAACTTTGAAGCCAATTCTAATGTCCAATACATACTCTTTCTTTTCTTTCAAGGTTTTACTTTTCAATTATCGAAGAAAACATCTCCCTCTTTCATTCATAAAAAAATTAAAAACCTTCCCATTTATTTTCCGCAATCAACAAATCTTGTGCCAATTTTCTTGCCATCACGAAAAGCAAATCGGAAAGTCGATTCAAATACTGTAACACGACCTCCTCGACCTCTGCCGTTTCCGAGAGCAATGTCACGCGGCGCTCAGCCCTTCGGCAAACTGTGCGAACTATATGGCAAAGTGCCACCGTTTTGTGTCCCCCCGGCATTATAAAATGCTTCAATTGAGGTAATTCTGCCGTCAATTCATCAATCAAAGTTTCTATTTTTTTGATGTCTTCGGCTGTACACGCTACAATTTTGTACTTCTCCAAATCTTTTGTTTCGGTTGCCAAATACGCCCCTATATCAAACAATTTATATTGCAATTCACCCAAAAATTGATGTAATTTTTCATCTGATACTTCTGCTTGTAATAAACCTACAAAAGAGTTCAGTTCATCAACAGTTCCATAGGATTCAAGCCGTGTGTGGTGCTTTGCAACACGTTGTCCACCGACCAACCCCGTCTTTCCTTTGTCGCCTGATTTTGTATATATTTTTGCCATAATTTTCATTTCTTGCACCCGAAGATACTATTTTTTCTCTAACAACCGCACTTTTATTCCATACATTACCTACAACTTTATAGCATAATTTTCACTTCTACAATTTGAGTTTAAACTCTTGTTTTGATAATCCCTTATTAAAGACACAAATTGCTACTTCGTACAAATCCAAAAAGACATTGCATTTTTTCCTCAACGTATTTCCTAATAAAGCCTCCCTATCCCCTATGAGTACCACAAAGGCCTCATCTGCCAGACAACTCACATCAAAACTTTCTGTTGTATTAAGTAGCACCCAATCATACTTTTTTGTACTCACCAATTCCGTATCATACGGGATAGCATAGTTTTCAAAGACTCTCTGATAGGTATCCCCTACTACTAGCAGACAATCCAAATTAAAATAACTACGCATTCTCAACAACAACCGTACAACTTTATTCTGCTCTTTGGCGTATTCTCCATAGAACCGGGCTCCTTTATTAGGGTGCAAAACTTCTCGCTGGAAACGAAACACAAAAGGCGAATGAATCCCAAAGCCTTTTTTTGAATGTGCTAATAATTTATGTATCGTCTTTTTTACCAACCTCCACTTTTTTAAGTCCATTACATTCCGCAAACTTAAAAATTATATTTCTAAAAAAACACACTCAAAGAACTGTTTTCTATATTTCTATACTTGACGAAATAACTATTTTGAAATGTTTTTGAGTATTTTTTTTGATGTTTCAATAAATAATTCCTTATATTTGCCCTCAACGGCTCGTGAAAATTACGAGAAAGAAAATTATAATTGTTTAACTAACAACTACAAAATGAAAAAATTAATGTTTTTACTTGTTTTTTGCGCCTTAGGCATTTCTGCCGTTTGGGCACAGAAAACATTTAGTGGAAAGGTACTCGGTCCTGACGGACTTGGATTACCGGGAGTGAGTGTGGTCGAAAAAGCAAACTCCACAAATGGTGTTGCGACTGACCTTGATGGTAACTGGACACTTACAGTTCCAAGCGGAAAAAGTGTTTTGCAATTCTCTACCATTGGGATGAAAACTGTAGAATTAGCTGCAAACAACGCAACTTCAATTACCATGAAAGAAGATTCACAAATGCTTGATGAGGTAATGATTATTTCCTACGGAACAGCAAAAAAATCTTCATTTACAGGTTCGGCAGCTACAGTAAAATCTGATGAATTAGTAAAAAAGCCTGTTATTTCAGTGGGACAAGCTCTTGATGGTTTGGCTTCCGGCGTACAGGTTTCTAGTGGTTCAGGACAACCGGGTTCTACACCATCTATTAGAATTAGAGGTATTGGTTCTATCAACGCATCTAATGAACCATTGTATGTAATTGACGGAGTACCTCAATTTTCCGATGATTTAAGTGTTTCCAGCAGTTCCTCTCTAGGTACTTTATCTTCTTTGAATCCTAATGATATTGCAAATGTAACAGTTCTAAAAGATGCTTCTGCTGCCGCATTATACGGTTCCAGAGCAGCAAATGGAGTTGTACTGATTACAACAAAAAGAGGAAAAGCCGGTAAAACGGAGTTCTCTGTAAAAGGTGAAACAGGTTTTTCTGATTTTGCTGTTGACCCTCTCCCATTAGCAACTCCAAAAGAAGCTTTTGATTACAAAGTTCTAGGCTATAAAAATTACTTGGTCGAATACGAAGGAATGTCTGAAGCAGAAGCGCAAAAAACAGCCTTATCAGACATTGGAGGATATTTTAGTCAATATGATCCTAATAGACCAGAGTCTGATTATAACTGGGATGACGCACTTTTCAGCACAGGAAAAACGAACAACGTGGAATTCTCTGCACGAGGTGGTAATGAAAAAACAAAATTCTTCGCTTCATTGGGATACTTAGACGTAGAAGGTGTTGCAACAGGCTCTAACTTCAAACGTATTTCAGGACGTTTAAACCTAGACCACAAAGCAAATGATATCATTGAATTAGGGGCAACTTCCTACATTTCAAGAATGAAACAAAATGTAATTCCTACAAATGGATACTATTATGCAAATCCTTTGTACGCTACACGTGGTTTCTTGAATCAACTAACTCCAATTAGAACACCGGATGGAAAATATGCAGAAGTCGAAGGTGGTAAAAAACCAAACCTTGTAAAGGAAAATGGGTTGAATTTTACAAAGAATGATATTTGGACAATCAATCAACAAGCTTTTGTAAAACTCAATTTGATGGAAGGACTTACGTTCAAGTCAACAAATAGTTTTGACTTTACCATATCTAATGGTTCTGTTTATTGGTCACCTATTTCCCAAGATGGAGAATCTTATAATGGTTATTCAAATGAACAAAATAAAAGAAGACTAAAACTTTCTACATCAAACATTTTGAACTATACTAAATCTATCAATGAGGTTCACAATATTGATTTCTTAGTCGGATATGAAGCAGAGAAATTGCAAGACAAGGTACTAAGCGCTTCAGGTAAAAACTTCCCTAATGACGTTAGCACTACTTTGGATGTTGCAGCAAAACCTCTAACTGCTTATTTTAATCACGATGGAGATAGAATGCAGTCAGTATTATCTAGACTTAATTATAACTATGACAACAAATATTATGCTTCTGCAAGTTTTAGAACAGATGCAAGTTCTAGATTAGGGGCTAATAATAGATGGGGACAATTTTGGGCACTGTCAGGAGCCTGGCGAATTACCTCAGAAAAATTTATGGAAAATGTAGATTTTGTAAATGACTTGAAGTTAAGAGTTTCATACGGTGTTAATGGAGTACTCCATGATGATTGGACAGGCTCTTTGGGATTGTATAGTTTTGGAAAGGATTACAATAGTGTACCCGGAACACTTTATACGCAAATAGAAAACAAAGACCTTAGTTGGGAAAAGAACAATACACTTAGTTTAGCCTTAGAAGGTCGTATTTTTGAAAAGTTGAGTTTTGAATTAGAATACTTCAACAAGAAAACAACCGATTTACTTTTAGAAGTTCCTACTTCTCGTACGACAGGCTTCTCTTCTTACTGGGCAAATGTAGGAGAGATGACGAATACAGGATTTGAGGTAACCTTGAAATCCTTAAATATTGATACTGATGACTTCAAATGGAACACTTCATTAAGTTTATCACATTATAAAAATACTGTTGATAAACTAGTTGGTGGGGATAATGTTGCAACGTTCCCATATATATTAAGAGAGGGAGAATCTTTCTGTTCTATGTATATGAGAGATTGGGCAGGCGTAAATCCTGAAAACGGACACGGACAATGGTATGTTCTAGAAGATGAAAAACGAGTAGATAAAGATGGAGATGGAAAATTTGACGTTACAGAAGATACACGTAAAGCGCGCAAAAAAATTGTAGGAGATGGTGTACCTGATTTAACCGGTTCGTTAAATAATATGTTCTCTTACAAAGGTTTTGATTTTTCATTCTTATTGACATTCAAGTTAGGTGGTGATGCCTATATTGACCCTTACTGGTCATTATTTGATGACGGTGCTGGTATAAACAAAGCTATACTAAAGGCTCAAGTAGATGATTACTGGACAACACCGGGGCAGGCTACCGAGTTACCTAAACCTGTTTATTCTAATCCTCAACATACGAACTATAATTCCTCTAGAAGAATCAAGGATGGTACATTTATGAGACTTAAGAGTGTAAACTTGGGTTACAAACTACCTTCAAAATGGGTAGAAAAAGCAGGTCTTACAAGTGTTCGTTTTTACGGAAGTGCAACCAACCTTCTAACTTTCTCAGAATTAGACGATTATGGTCTTGACCCAGAAACAACTTCTCGAGGAACTGTATTAGATAGTTTTGACTTCCCTCCAATGAAAACAATAACTTTTGGAGTACAAGTTAATTTCTAAAGTATTAACATAAAAAATGAAAAAAATGAAAAAAAGTATATATATAGGAATGGTGCTTCTTTTGTCCATGTTTTCTTGTTCTGAAGAATGGATGAGTGATGTGGTTCCTTCGGATAAATTAGAAAAGGGAGATGCATTCAAAACCCTTAAAGATGCACGAAATGCTGTTAACGGAGTGTTCTCTGAAATGCAGCATGAAGATTATTATGGTGCAAATTATATTGTTTATGGAGATTTAAAAGCAGTGGATACTCGCTCTACTCTCCCAGGGAAAAGAAATTTTGGCATGTATATCTTTAACGAAACGACTGAGGCAGGTACTTCTGGAATGTGGACGAAGCCTTATAAGTGCCTAGCTTCAATCAACAATGCTATTGAAAACATTGAAAATATCGTGGCCGAAACAAGTGATGACAAGGTAAAAAAAGCAGAGATAGAAGCCAATTTTTATGCACTTAGAGCTTTGGCTCATTTCGACTTACTAAAAATTTATGCACGTATTCCTACTTCTGTTGCTACACCTAAAAGTGAATTAGGTATTGTTTTAGCAGATCATGTAGTGGAGAAAAGTGAGCAACCTTCTCGTGTTTCATTGTCAGCATCTTACGCTTTTGTTATTGCTGATTTAAAGAAAGCCATTGAATTGATGCCTGAAACAGCCGCTACTAAAGGTTGGTTTACAAAAAATGCTGCCAAAGCTTTATTAGCAAATGTATATCTTTTCAATGGAAATAACCAATTGGCTTACGATATGGCAAAAGAGGTCATTAACAGTAAGAAATACACATTGATGACATATGATAACTATACGAAAAGCTGGGGGGCTACTGAAGTAAATACGGAAACTATTTTGGAGATAATCAATACAGAAGAAGATAACCCCAGTAGAGAAGGTATTGGATACCTATGGAGTCCAACAGGTTATTACACAATGTCCTTAACTAAATCTTTTATGGCATTGCTAAAAGAAGAACCTGCGGACATTAGGTTAAAAGTTATATATGAGGATGCTGGAAATTTGATTTGTAATAAGTATCCTAATGACCTTACCAACACAATAAGAATTTTACGTCTTTCTGAAATGTATTTCATTGCTGCAGAAGCTGCTTTCAAAACAGGAAACACCGGAGAAGCAAAGAGTTTATTAAATACTATTATTGAAAAAAGAACAAAAGTTGCTGACAAATTAAAAGATAGTGACGTTACCATCGAAAGAATAGTTCTTGAAAAAAGGAAAGAGTTTTTTGGAGAAGGAAAAGCATTTTTTGATTTTATGAGAAATAAGATTAACATAAAGAGAAGTAAGGATGATTTGGTTTCTCCTGCTCCGGAAGAAATGAAGTATAATGACTACAGAACAATTCAACCTATCCCAAGAATAGAACTTAATTCTAATAAAAATATTCAGCAAAATCCTGAGTATGCGAAATAAAAGACAATAAGTTGTTCAAAAAAAAGCGACCAAATGGTCGCTTTTTTTATTTATAAGCTTTCCTATAACACTCTCGACACAAAGGCTCATACCTATCTTTCTCACCTAAAAGGACTGTGTCAGTATTCGAAGAAAGTCGGTGGGAATATTGTGCTAAATTACCACAGCGCATACAAATTGCATGTACTTTCGTTACGTACTCAGCCGTAGCAAGTAAATCGGGGATAACTCCAAATGGTTTTCCTGAGAAGTCCATATCCAAACCTGCCACAACTACACGAATACCATCATTAGCAAGTTGATTACACACCGCAACTAAGCCGTCATCAAAAAATTGTGCCTCATCAATACCCACAACTTCTACACCATTAGCCAAAAGGAGTATGTTAGAGGAATTTTCCACCGGAGTAGAAAGAATTGCATTGGAATTGTGCGAAACAACTTCTTCCTCAGAATAACGAACATCTATTGCCGGTTTGAAAATCTCAACGGATTGTTTGGCTATCTTTGCTCTATTCAATCTACGAATCAACTCCTCCGTTTTTCCTGAAAACATAGAACCTACAATAACCTCTATCCACCCCTTTTGTGATTTGTCTGCTTCTATAAACATCGCTTATTTTTGATTTTTAGAGTACAAATATAAATAAAAAAAGAGGTTGTCTTTACCTTTTTAGACAACCTCTTTACAATTTTATTTTAGTTTCTCAAATGAAAATTATTAAATTCCTCCATTTAACTCATCTTGCCATTTTTTCAACTCTTTCCACTTTCCTTCATGAGCCAATGTTGCTTGCTCAGCCCAAGTTGCAGGATTGTGCATTGCATAATTATTACCCGCTTTTTCTAAAATATCCTTACAGTCAGAGATTGATGTTTCAGATAATTTTTTCCACGTAGTAATTCCATTTGCGTTGAGAAGTTCCTCAATCTTAGGACCAATACCCTCAATCAAAGTTAAATCATTCTCTTTTACTGTTTTACCTAATGCCATTTTTGCCTGTTCAGCATTAAATCCCAAAGGCATTACAGTTGCACTTCTTTCTATATTCTGCTGCTTTTTTCTACACTCATTTAATTTTGCGAGCGTCTCTTCATACTCACTTTTCCAATTATTTGTGCCTCTTCCCAAGTATCTCCCTAAAAGATACCCCAATATAGCACATAACAAACCTACGATTATAGGGATTATCCAACAAAGTGTCATTTTAATTAATTTTTAATTTATAAATTATTTTATTGTAATTGTTACTCTACGATTTTTAGCACGTCCTTCTTCCGTAGCATTATCAGCAATTGGTTTATCAGGACCTTCTCCCACAACCTCTATCGTTGTTTCTAAGAAACCATTTTTCACAAAATAGTTTTTCACAAATTCCGCGCGTTTTTCAGAAAGGGTTATATTCATATCACGCTTCCCCTTATTATCAGTATGCCCCACAACTAAAAGTTTAGAGTCATCTACTTTTGTTAAATATTCTCCTATCTTTTTTATCTCCTCACGCTCCTCTTTCGTTAAATTTATTTGTGATGCCCCCGTTTCAAAATACAAAGTCAACGGCTCTTTTTCCAATTCATCTCTAAAAAGTTTTAGAGCATTTAGTTTTTCTTTTAGAGTTTCTTCATTCTCCACAAACAAACTATACCCCGCTGCACCTTTAACCAACGAGACTCCTTCATTTAGATTCGTTGTCTCCTCAGAAGTAATCGTCAACTGTTTTTTATTGAAACCTTGTCCAACCAAATAACTCCTAATCGCATTTGCCCTGGCTAATCCCAAATTAGGAAAAAGAGAGGTATTCTTCTCAAAAGCCGCATAAAATCCCTTTATGTTCAGTCCCATATTAGGATTTTCCGCCAAATAAGACTTTAATTTTCCTACTGCACCGGGAAGAAGTGATGAAATGGGTTTTTGGATGACGTAAGATGATACAGGAAATGAAAAATTTTCCTTGCAATCCACACTAAAATCGTCTTTTTTTAGACTAAACGAAGCCAACTGTCCCATATCTACTTTCGAATCAACCTCTTTTTGGGTATCAACAAATGGACAAGTGCCATTGGAAATACACACCGAGTAATATAACCAATAAAATTCCTAAAATATACAGAATTTTTTTCATACAATGTTAAATGTTAATTAGTAAAAATAAATTATCTCAACAAATGTAAGAAAAATTTATCAAAAAAAGAAATCTTGCACGATTAGATAGGGAATTTATAGGGCAAATAGTGTACTTTTTTTTCTACCTTTGCAGTCAGAAAAGAAAGAAAAATGAAAACAACAATCGAATCCTACGATACAATCATTAAAGAATGTGCGGATATTTTTGAAAAAAAAATGTATGATTATGGGGCGGCTTGGCGTATAATGAGAGTACCCTCAGTAACAGACCAACTTTTCATAAAAGCAAGACGTATTAGAAGTATTCAAGAAAAAGGAAAGGCCTTAATAAATGAGGGACAAGAGCCTGAATTTAAGGGGATTATAAATTATTGCATCATTGGGTTAATTCAATTGAAACTTGGAGCTGTTGTTGAAAACACAGCACTCTCACAAGAAGACATAATGAAGCATTACAACGCTTATTTCCAAGAAGCAAAGTCATTGATGGAAAAGAAAAACCACGACTATGGTGAGGCGTGGCGCACAATGCGTGTAAGTTCTATTACCGATCTTATTTTG
>PDWI01020557.1_pt1 | contig 14906 bp, 12 predicted proteins | sample 1430891 | NCBI WGS metagenome assembly PDWI01 (sample SAMN01162508, study PRJNA174530) | Oral metagenome, whole genome shotgun sequencing project. | biome: Marine environment; feature: Marine mammal; material: Swab sample of the gingival sulcus; isolation source: swab sample of gingival sulcus... | reverse complement strand
GCATCTAAATAGTAATAGCCTTTGTGTTTTTCCAAAGTCTTTTGCATCATAAAGGCAGTAGCCCCACCGGGCACATCTTCATCAAAGAACAATATTTTGTTGGTCTTTTGCAAGGACTTGAGAATGATGTCTGTATGGTCGAAAGGCAAAAGGGTTTGCACATCAATAATTTCTATATCAATATCAAAAGCTGCTAATTGCTTGGCGCCCTCTTCGGCTATGCGCACACAGCTACCATAGGTTACCACGGTTACATCTTTGCCTTCTCTTATAATTTCGGGCACGCCCAAAGGCACTTTATAATCACCTATATTTTCGGGACGCGCCTCTCTTATACGATACGCATTCAAAGGTTCTATCACCAAGGCAGGATCTTCTCCGGCTAATAGGGTGTTGTAAAAACCGGCTGCCTGTGTCATGTTACGAGGCACGCATACATGCATACCTTTCACAGAGTTGATAACCATGCTCAAAGGCGAACCGCTATGCCAAATACCTTCCAAGCGGTGGCCACGTGTACTGATAATCACAGGCGATTTTTGACCGCCTTTGGTACGATAGAGCATAGTGCTTATATCGTCGCTCATTACCTGCAAGCCATAGAGCAAATAATCGAAATACTGAATCTCTGCAATAGGACGCAAACCGCGCAAAGCCATACCCAAAGCCTGCCCTATGATGGTAGCCTCACGAATACCGGTATCAAAAATACGCGATTCGCCATACTTATCTTGCAAACCCTCGTAGGTCTGGTTCACACCACCTATTTTACCCACATCTTCGCCAAAAATATGCACCAATGGATTTCTATCCAATACAATATCCCAGAAATCGCGCAGTATTTCCCTGCCGGGCACCATTTTAGGCTTCTCTGCGTATATTATAGGCGCTTCTGCTACGCCTTGGTTGATATCTCTCGGACTATATAAGTACGAACTATACCTTTCATTATTCAAAGCCATTTGATTGGTGAGCCACTGACTCATATTGTGCTTAATGGAATGATAGGGATTTTTGCAATCGTTGCAAACAATACGCAAAATACGACGTGCAGCACTGATAATATCTTTGCGAATAGGCTCGCCTTTTTGTGCCAAGTCGGCTTTGATAGCCTCTATTTGTGTAGTGGTAGAACAATCGCAAGTAGACACATTGGCAATAGCCAAAAATTCGTCTCTTTCTTTTTTTATGGGTTGCAAAAAGCGTTTCCAAGCAGTATTCTTGGCTTCTTTTACACGTTGTACCGCTTCTTTGTCTATGGTATCCAAAGTGGCTTGGTCGGCTATACCTTCTTTTATAATCCAAGCACGCATTTTGGCAATGCCATCATTGGTTTGTTCCCATTCTAATCGCTCGGCAGATTTGTAACGCTCGTGAGAGCCCGAAGTGGAATGCCCTTGGGGCTGGGTAAGCTCATGTATATGAAACAAAACAGGATTATGCTCTTTTCTGCTATGCTCTACGCCTTCTGCATAGGCTTCGCACAAGGCTTTATAGTCCCAGCCTTTGAGTTTATAAATTTTCATGCCTTTGCCCATACGGTTGTTGCCAAAACCTTTGAGCACTTCGGATATGTTTTGTTTGGCAGTTTGCAGTTTGTTGGGCACAGATATACCCCAACCATCGTCCCATACATTTACTATCAAAGGCACTTGCTGCACAGCGGCAGCATTTACCGTTTCCCAAAAATGACCTTCGGAAGTACTGGCATCGCCTATGGTTACAAAACATACTTCTTGTCCTTGTGCGGAAAATTTGGTGTAAGTATGTAAACCTTCATTTTCTTTAAATACTTTAGATGCTAAAGCCAACCCTAAAGCACGTGGCATCTGCCCTGCTGTGGGCGAAATATCGGGACTCACATTTTTTTGTTGCATCAGGTCTTTCCATTCGCCTTGCGCATCTAAGCTGCGGGTAGCAAAGTGGTTGTTCATCAAACGACCACCATTAGATGGATTGTGTTCCAAATTGGTATCACCATATAACTGAGAGAAAAATTCTTCTATGGTCATGAGCCCTGTGGCAAACATAAAAGTTTGGTCGCGGTAATAGCCCGAACGCCAATCGCCATTTTTAAAAGCCTTGGCCATGGCCAATTGCGGTATCTCTTTACCATCACCAAAAATACCGAATTTAGCCTTACCTGTAAGCACCTCACGGCGCCCCAAAAGGCTGGCTTCGCGGCTCTCATTGGCTATTCTATAATCGTTTAATACGTCTTCTATCAATTAGTAATTAGCAATTAATAATTAGCAATACCGAAATTTAACTATAAAGCTGAAATAGTTTTCTCTTTATTCCTTCATGTTTCTTAATGTCTTAATGGTTGAATTTGTTTATTTGTGTCATTGAAATGCAAACGACACATACTAAAACTATGGATTACCAACTAAAAACTTACCACTTACAACTATTTATAATCGTTCTAAATTAATTGCAAAAGTACAACAAATTTCCCGACACCGAACAAAAAAAGTATTTAATTACCGAAATACAGAAAATATAAGATTAAGAGTGAGAAGTAAATTACTGATTACCCTTCACCCCTCCGGCAAAATCAATAACCACCATCTTAGTATATATGGGATGATAGCCTCTTGATATACCCGCATATTTCAAATTGGGACTCAAAAAATTCTTTCTATGCCCTCTATCACGCACACCATCATCTATCATCAAAAAGACAAGGGTCTCTCTTGCACTCATTGGTCCATAAAAGATATTTTCTGCTACAGAATTTTCCCACTCCACAAACAATTCTACACGATCCGCCACAAAACTACCATTGCTACCTCTGTGACCTGTACGACCGCTCCGCGACTGATCCGCCACATGCAAACAGGCTGCCGCCGCCAAATCCGTACTATACAACAAGGGTTTCAGCGGCTGAGTAGCTTTGAGAACACGTACACATTCGTACAAAGCACGTACTCCCTCACTTGATGTAATACGCCCTCTTTTAGGCAAATAGATATAGCGACCTCTATAATAACGTGCAAAAGTTTTGATAACATGCTCTGCATAATACTGTGGATGTTGACGCATAAGATTTATCTCTTTCAACAAAGCTTGCTCAAAAGTAACTTCTTGAGCTTTAGCTATAGAAAAAACAGATATAAACAAGAAAAATACAATGGAATACCTCAAGAGCAAATAGATTTTACCCCTATAACGATACAAAAAACGATTTTATTGGATTAGCAAATAAAAAAATCATTAAACACAAGCAAATCAGATACTAATAAGAAACTTTTGCATATTATTTATTATATTATCTTTGCCGACCCATAAATAAACCGGACTACAACCCTAAAACAATGATATTACAACATACATTAGAAAATAGCATTCAACTCAAACAAACACTCCTTAACAACCAAGAGCTTTTACAAAAGCTAGAGGACTTGGTTACACTAACCGCTTCTTGCTTTAAAGCCGGTGGTCGTGTTTACTTTTGCGGCAATGGGGGCAGTGCAGCAGATGCCCAACATTTGTCTGCCGAACTTAGCGGGAGATATTATTTTGATCGTCCTCCCCTGCCCTCTGAAGCATTGCACGTAAATAGCAGCTATGTAACAGCTGTAGCCAACGACTACGGCTATGAAGAGATTTTTGCACGTGCCATCAAAGCTTTTGGAAAAAAAGGAGATATTTTGATAGGCTTATCTACCAGTGGCAACTCAAAAAATGTGATAAAAGCTTTTGAGGTGGCGCATTCTATAGGTATGCATATAGTAGCTTTTACGGGAGAAGGCGGTGGTAAAATGAGTGCTTTAGCAGATACACTTTTTGCCATACCCAGCAAAGATACGCCTCGTATTCAGGAAGTGCATATGCTATTGGGACATACACTTTGCCAAGGGGTAGAGGAACAATTATTTGGAAACGATCGCTAATGTGTTCATACGGTAATATATGATAATGCAGAGGCAGCGCATGCGCTGTCTCTACATCTCACACCCAATACCTAAAAAATGAAAAAACTACTACAAAATAAACGTTTCTTATTTTTGGATAGAGACGGGGTTATTAATAAAAGAATTGTAGGGGGCTATATTACCCACCCAAAAGCATTGGAATTACTTGAACATGTAGCAGAAGCTATTGCTGCGTTTAATTTGCATTTTGAAAAAGTATTTGTAGTTACCAACCAACAAGGCATTGGCAAAGGTTTGATGACTACAAAAGATTTAGCAGCCGTACATCAAAAATTATCGGATACTTTGTCTAAAGCAAATGCACATATAGATGCCTTTTACCACTGTCCTCAACTAACTTCTGTAGAGAATAATTGCAGAAAACCGGCACCTGCCATGGGTTTACAAGCCAAAACAGATTTTCCGGAAATCAATTTCTCTGAAAGTGTAATGGTAGGCGATTCTCTTTCAGATCTTCAATTTGCCAAAACCTTGGACATGACAGCTGTGTTGATAGACAACCCTTATATTGCCCCTCAAGACAAAACACAAGCAGATATAATAGTATCTTCCCTTTGGGAATTGGCACAATTAATACAATAAGAGAACTTCTAAAACTCAAATTTTCGCCTTATGCTCAATGAATATACTTTACTTATTACCTTTGTTAGCTATACGGTACTACTATTTGTTATTGCCTATATCAGTGGCAAACGCTCCAACAACGAAAGTTTCTTTATTGGTAATCGCAATTCACCTTGGTATATAGTGGCTTATGGCATGATAGGCGCCTCTTTAAGCGGTGTTACTTTTGTATCTATCCCCGGCTTGGTAAGTCAGTCTAAATTTTCCTATATGCTTATAGTATTTGGCTACTTATTGGGATATGCCGTGATAGCACAAGTATTATTACCTCTGTATTATCGTTGGAAACTAACTTCCATATATACTTATTTAGACCAACGTTTTGGCTCTCATACTTATAAAACAGGTGCCTCTTTTTTCTTACTTTCGCGCGTGATAGGCGCCTCTTTTCGTATGTTTTTGGTTATTTTTACCCTACAAACATTTGCTTTCAATGCCATTGGTATCCCTTTTTGGGTAACCGTAATAGTATTTTTGGGACTCATACTGCTCTATACTTACAAAGCTGGTATCAAAACTATTATATGGACAGATACCCTCCAAACTACATTAATGCTATTGGCAGTCATATTGAGCATTTACTATATTGCCCAAGGTTTGGACACCTCTGTCACAGAATTATTTGCCAAAGTAAGAACCGAAGGACTTACCCAAATGCTTTTTACCGATATTCGTGCGCCTCGTTTCTTTTTAAAAGAGATACTTTCCGGGGCTTTTATTGCTATTGTAATGACCGGTTTAGACCAAGATATGATGCAAAAAAACCTGAGTTGCAGAAGTCTGAAAGATGCTCAAAAAAATATGTATTGGATGAGCATCTCTTTGGTACCTGTCAACTTTATGTTTTTGAGTTTGGGCGCCATGCTAACCTACTACGCCCAACAAAAAGGCATTGTGATACAAGGCACTAGCGACGCTCTCTTCCCCTCTATTGCCCTACAGCATTTGGGTATGACAGCCGGATTGGTGTTTATCATCGGTCTTATTGCCTCGGCTTATTCCAGCGCAGATAGCGCTCTTACCTCTCTTACCACTTCTTTTTGTATCGATATTTTAAATATTGGCAAAAAATACCCAACACAACAACAAGAAAAAATAAGAACCAAAGTACACTTTGGCATGGCTGCTCTGTTGGGCATGGTCATTATGCTCTATGTGCTTATCAACGACCAAGCCATTATCAACAAACTGTTTACCATTGCAGGTTTTACTTACGGACCGCTTTTAGGCTTATTTAGTTTCGGTATTTTTACTTCTTGGTCTGTCAAAGACAAATGGGTACCCTATATTGCTATTATTAGCCCTGTATTATCTTACCTTATAAAGATATATGCCCCTCGCTTTTTATGGGGGTATCAGTTTGGATTTGAATTACTTATTATCAATGGATTATTGATGTTTTTGGGACTATTTTTAATACGACAACCTTCCACTAATAAAACTCAACACTAACAACTAACAACTAAGCAACACATGGAAGAAATCATTAATTTCACAAGTATAGCAGGTATGTTTGCCCTGGCTATTTCAGGTGCCCTTACCGCTATGGAAAAACGCTTCGACCCTTTTGGTATTTTTATCATAGGCTTTGTAACAGGCGCCGGTGGCGGTACCATAAGAGACATGACCCTATCGGGACGCAATGTGTTTTGGTTGGTAGAACCCGCCTATACTTATGTGGCCATAGCAGGTACTCTTTTTGCTATCATATTCCGAAAATATTTGGGTTATCTACGCACCACACTATCGCTTTTCGATACCATTGGATTGGCACTTTATACCGTGATAGGTGTACAAATAGGTATTCTGCACAATCTACCGGGACTGAGTTGTGTAGTACTTGGCACCCTTACAGGTGCCTTTGGAGGTGTGATAAGAGATATTTTGGTAAATGACGTACCACTTATCTTTAAAAAAGAAGTATATGCCACCATTAGTATTTTGGGAGGCAGCCTATACTATGTATTCCATATTTTTGAATTAAGTACCACTATGGCAGAAATCATTGCTATTACATTGATTATTGTACTCCGTCTGTTAGTAGTAAAATACAAAGTTAGCTTACCTAGCGTGTACAAATAGCGGCAATTTCAAAGCAGGGTTGATTTGAAAACTTTTGCGATGGTATTTGCATCGACCGTATTCTATAACCGCATTCCTGTGCTGAGGACTAGGGTAACCTTTGTTCTTTTCCCAATGGTAGTGGGGAAATTCTGTCGCAATAGCTTCCATATAGGCATCTCTATGGGTTTTGGCCAATACCGAAGCAGCTGCAATAGACCTATAAGTAGCATCTCCCTTTACAATGCAATGATAGGACACCTCCTTATACGGTTTAAATTTATTGCCATCTACCAAAATCAATTGAGGCTGTTTTTGCAAAGCCTCCAATGCGCGATGCATGGCTAAAATACTGGCATTTAAAATATTGTATTCGTCTATTTCTGCAGGTGTGCATGAGGCTACTGCCCACGCTATTGCCTGTGCCTCTATAATCGGTCGCAAGCGAGCACGTTTGGCAGCTGTCATCTGTTTAGAGTCGTTGAGGTCCGGATGATCAAAATCTTGTGGCAGAATAACGGCAGCAGCTACCACAGGTCCCGCCAAACAACCTCGTCCCGCTTCATCACATCCGGCTTCTATTATACTCCTATCTTTAGAAAAAACTGCTTTAAGCATAATAGATAAAATATTTGTGAACAAGTATACCTAATATTAACAGGCTTACCAAAGCATCTAACAACCAATGCAATTTTTTAGTCCCTATGGTATAACTTGCAAATACAACAATCATAATAGACGTCAGGTTTTTTGCCAATGTATCTTGCACAAAAAGAAAAGGATATAATGACAATAAAAACACACCCATCAACAGTTGCATCTTGCGCCGCCACAATATCACTTGCTTGGGCAATACTACCATCATATATTGCAAAGCCCATAAACCCAATGCCAAAACGCCCACGCTACTGATAACAGCATATATATCAAATACTTTTGGCAATATAAACCACTGCATACCCACAAAATATTGCCAAATATCAAATACTGCTAATTGGTCTGACAAAAACAAATAAGACAGTAAAAAATAATAGGGCAAAAAGAAACCTATTAAACTGGCTATAACATATTTGTAACTGTACTGCTGAAACGCCATAAAACTAAGCCATACCATAGGAAACAAGAAAAAGGCAGTATAGCTCAAAAAAGAAGCCAAAGACAGCAAGAGCGAAGCAGATATAATATGCTCAATAACTTTGGGGCTATCCATGCTTTTAAACAGTTTTAAAACAGCCCACAACACCAATACCACATACACCAAATCCCAAAACAAGAAGTTGGTGGTGTGTAGATACGCAAAAAACACCACAAACAAAAAACAAGGCAACAGATTGTGCCTATGTATCAATTGCTGAGTCGACAAAGCATACCTAAACACGCAAGCCAAGGCAGGCAAAACTAATAAAGACACCATCTGCAAAATCACAGATGTAGTATCTGAAAAGGCAATAAAAGACTGAAAAAACGTAGGTAAGGCAGGCAAAGTAGGCACCACGCCTTTCCACAATTGGTCTATGGCAGGCAAAGATACCACCAACACCAACAGCAGAAAGTATATATACTGCCGCAAATAAGACGATGTCCTTAGTACCCTCAACAACATCTTTAGCTTTATTTTAAATCAAAACCTATATCGCTACGGTAATGTTTACCCTCAAAATCAATAGCCTCTACCGTTTGGTAACTCTTTCGCAAGGCTTCTTCTTGTGTAGTTGCCAAAGAACTTACCACCAACACACGACCACCTGCACTTAGCACTTGATTGTCTTGGGCTTTGGTACCTGCATGAAAAATTTGCTGCTCGTTTAAGACTTGAGGCAGGCTAATAACCTTGCCTTTGGCATAGCTGCCCGGATAGCCTTCCGATACCACTACCACAGAGGTAGCCACACGCTCGTCTATCTCTATATTAACGGCACATCACACTCTCTGTTTCGGGGTCACCCATGCGCACATTATACTCTATCACATAGGGGTTGTTGTTTACATTCATTAGCCCAAAGAAGATAAACCCTTGGTAATCTATTTTATCTCTTTGCAAACCTCTGATAGTAGGCTCTATAATGCGCGTTTTTACTTTGTCCATAAAAGTTGCATTGGCAAATGGCACAGGCGATACAGAGCCCATACCTCCGGTATTGGGACCGGTATTTCCTTCGCCTATTTGTTTATAGTCTTTGGCATTGGGCAATAGCACATAATCTTTGCCATCGGTAAGCACAAATACAGAGAGTTCTATACCTTCCAAAAACTCTTCTATCACTACTTTGTGCCCGGCACTACCAAATTTGTCTTGGGTTATCATGTCTTGGAATACCGTCATGGTCTCTTCCAAATCATCAGAAATAACCACACCCTTGCCGGCCGCCAAACCATCGGCTTTGAGCACATAAGGCGATTTTATATCCTGTAAAAATGCCAAACCTTCCTTTATACTATCTTTGTCAAAAGTTTGATAGTTGGCGGTAGGTATTTTATGTTTTATCATAAACCGTTTGGCAAAATCTTTACTGGCTTCCAGTTCCGCGCCTGCTTTTTTGGGTCCCACCACCATCACATGTTGCAAATCGGGTTCAGTCGCAATGGCATCGTGCAAACCATCTACCAAAGGCTGTTCGGGGCCTATCAACACCATGCTTATTTCTTTAGTCAATAGAAATGTTTTGAGTTCTGCGATATCGTTAAAGTTGACATCTACATTCTGCCCTACGACAGAGGTGCCTGCATTGCCGGGACAGATATACAACTGTTGTAAATGTTTGCTTTGTGCCAATTTCCACGCCAAGGCATGTTCTCGACCGCCCGAACCTATAAGTAAAATCTTGTGTTGTTGCATTGTTTTATTTTTGATAAGCTCTTAAAATAGATTGCCACAAGCCATCGGCGGTTTTTTGCCAATGAAAAGCTTGTTTTCTTATATTTCCTTTTTGTATTAATTCTTGTCGTATATGGGGATTGTAAGCTATGGTTTTGAGAGCGTGAGTGATGCTTTCCGGCTTGAAAGGGTCTACCAAAAGAGCGGCGTCTCCTGCCACCTCAGGCATAGAAGTTATATTGGAAGTAATGACCGCCGTACCTGCATAAAAAGCCTCTACAATAGGAATACCAAAGCCTTCGAAATAAGACACATATACCAAAGCCAAGGCGCTAGCTACTACCTTATGCAAGTTATCGCTACCCAAACGACCTGTAAAAATCACCTCCTTTTTGTGATTCATTTGCTCGTAAGTGTCAAAAATTTGCTTGGTTTTAAACATCTTTTCGCCTACTACCAATAGTTTGACACCTTGGGTGTCCTCTTGTTTAAAATTATCGAAAGCTTTGAGCAAGTTGACCAAATTTTTGCGCGGATTAAGCGCTCCCACAAATACAAAATAAGGCTGTCCCTCTGCATATTGCACACGTACTTGGTTTTGAGCTTCTTCTGTCAAAGGCACAAAAGCCTCGTTGGCACCATTATACACCACGTCTATCTTCTCGTCGGCTATGCCATATTGTTGCATAATATCTTGCTTGGAATATTGCGACACCGTGGCCAAACGCGTGGCCTTTTTGGCAAAACGAGGAAAATAACGACGATAATAAAAACGCTCTGCCAAAGGAAAGTCTTGAGGATAATGCTCGAAATTGATATCGTGAAAAACCGCCAAAGATTTTACCGAAGACCATAAAGGTAAATAGCCATCGGGCGATAAAAACACATCTATTTTGTGCTTTTTGAGCATGCGAGGCACACTAAAATTGAACCAAATATAGTACAAAACAGGATGACGCGCCGGTGGGGGTACCACCACAGCTTTCACATTATCGCTAAAAATAAAATCCTTACTAAACGGTCTGTCAAATATAAAAACAAATTGGTGTTCAGGATGTTGAATACACATTCGTTTCAAACTCTCGAACATAAACCAACCTATACCTTCCAGTTTTCCCTGTATCAACATATGTTTTTAAAAGACCGTAATAGAGGGCAAAAATATATTATTTTTGCATGCAAAACTAAGGATAATGTGACAATGTATTAATATGACAATGCGGTAATCTATTAATGTGTTAATTTGCTAATGTGATAATTTGTGACTGTGTTGGTTTAACAATATACCCATTTTGTTGAATTAACAAATTACCGTATTACCACATTACCGCATTGTCATATTAACACATTAGCAAATTAACACATTACCGCATTACCGCATTAACAAATTACTTTTATGCAACGTAAATTTATTACCAACTTAGGGCTACTGCTTTTGCTCAATGTGCTTATCAAACCTTTTTGGGTGTTTGGTATAGACCGTACTGTGCAAAATGTGGTGGGCACAGCCGATTATGGTTTGTATTTTACTTTGCTCAATTTTAGTTTTTTGTTTAATATATTTTTGGATTTAGGCATTACCAATTTCAACAACAAAAATATTGCACAGCATTCTCAGCTTTTAGCCAAACATTTTGCGGGCATTAGCACACTCAAATTGGCTTTAGGATTTGTGTATATGCTACTTACGGTATTTATTGGCCTTCTATGGGGCTATAGAGGCTATCACTTATTGTTATTGGCATGGGTGGGTTTCAATCAGTTTTTGTTGTCTTTTTTAATGTATATTCGGTCTAATATTTCGGGCATGCTCATGTTTCGTACAGAGAGTTTTATCTCTGTATTAGACCGTAGCTTAATGATTATTATTATGTCCGTGCTCTTGTGGGGACATATTACCGATGCGCCATTTAGAATAGAATGGTTTATAGCCGCCCAAACTGCCGCCTACCTATTGGCTGTATTGATTGCCTATGCCATAGTGGTGTACAAAAGCAAATCAATCTCATTTAAATGGAATCCCTTATTTTTTAGGGCTATCTTGCGCCAAAGTTTTCCTTTTGCCTTGCTCACACTATTGATGATGTTTTATAACAGAGTAGACACGGTACTTATCAGCAAATTACTGCCCTCTTCCGAAGCACATATACAAGCCGGTATCTATGCCCATGCCTACAGAATATTAGACGCTGTGAACCAAATCGCCTTCTTATTTGCAGTATTACTTTTACCCCTATTCGCACACCTTATCAAAGAGCAACAAGAGATAAAGCACATTATAAAAATGAGCTTCTCGTTGTTATTTACAGGGGCTTTTATTTTTGCGGTAAGCACGGCTTATTTTAGCATGGATATTATGGTTTTACTATACGATACCCAACATATAGCCACCTCGGCAAATGTATATAGCGTGCTTATTTTTAGCTTTATATTTATAGCCGTTTCCTATGTGTTGGGGACCTTGCTCACTGCCAATCACAACCTCAAACAACTAAATATATTAGCCGCCATAAGTGTAGGCATCAGCTTGATACTAAACACGCTTTTGATACCCAAATACCAGGCTTTGGGCTCTGCTATTGCCAATGTAAGCGCCATGGGCTTTATGACCATAGGTCAGGTTTTTGTGATTAAACGAGCCTTTGCCTACAAACTACCTTTGGCTTTTATAAGCCGTATAGCTATCTTTGTAAGCATCAGTTTAGCTATGTTATATGCCTTGCAATATTTGCCCGAACATGTGTTATGGTATTGGTATTTCTTTGGTTATATGGCTACCAGTTTTATTTTGGCATTGCTATTGCGTATTATAAATGTGAAAGATGTTATCCTATTTATAAAGGATAGAGAAAAGTAATTTATAATTGTGAATGATTAACTATTGGCTGTTAGCTATTAGCCTTTAGCTGTTAGCTTTTGGTCATTGGCATGAATTAATTAAGAATTACTAATTAAAAATTACGAATTATTCATTGTCAAATTATCGCATTATATTAACCACAAAGCGACGCAATGAGCACTTCGACTTCGCTCAGCAACCACGAAGTCGAACTGTAAAAATAGTTTTCGGTTAAATTATAGCCTTTGGCCTTTGGTTGTTAGTTCTCAATATGGTTTTCGTGCCTCAAACTTACCCGAGCTCTCGATACGGTTTTTCATTCTTCAAAACCTACTCGAGCTGACACATAAACGCTTGCTGTCACATCGAGTACATTTGTAAGGAACGAGCAAATGTGTATCTATTGTACAGACACAGCATACTGGGTCTCTACGCATTCCCACATTATCAAATTATCAAATTCCCACATTAACACATTAGCGTTACACATTAAATCGGATATTGATAATATCGCCGTCTTGCACTTCGTAATTCTTGCCTTCTATAAATAGTTTGCCTTTGTCTCTACAAGCTGCCTCGCTTTTAAGCTCTACAAAATCGTTGTAATGCATTACTTCGGCACGGATAAAGCCACGCTCCAAGTCGCTGTGGATAACTCCGGCTGCCGTAGGTGCTTTATCGCCTTTGTGAATAGTCCATGCATGCACTTCTTTAGGTCCGGCAGTAAAAAACGACTGCAAATTGAGCAAACGATAAGCACCTCTTACCAATTTGTTCACTCCCGGCTCTTCCAAACCTGCATCAGCCAAAAATTCTTTTTGGTCGTCTTCGTCCAGCTCGGCTATTTCTGCCTCCAAAGCACCTGCTATTACTAGCACTTCGGCTGTATCGCCTACAGTCTTTTTCACCTGCTCTACATACGCATTGCCTTCTACGGCACTGGCATCATCTACATTGCATACATACATCACAGGTTTGTCAGTCAACAGATACATATCTTTCACATAATCGGCATAGTCCTGCTCGTTTATCTCAAAAGTACGCACATTGTCAAAATTTTCCAGATGTGCTTTGAGTTTACTAAGGAGTTCAGCACCATATTTAGCTTTCTTATCGCCCGATTTTACCAGTTTATTCAGGCGTTCTATTTTGCGCTCTACCAAATCCAAATCGCGCAGTTGCAATTCAAAATCTACAATCTCTAAATCGCGCACGGGGTCTACAGAGCCCTCTATATGCGGCAAATTCTCATCATCGAAACAACGCACCACATGAATCAAAGCATGGGTTTGTTGAATATCTGCCAAAAACTTATTGCCTACACCTTCGCCCTCACTAGCACCTTTGGTAAGTCCCGGTATATCTACCAAATCTACTGTGGTAGGTATTATTTTTGCCGACTGCAACAAATCGCAAATAATTTGCAAACGCGGATCGCGTACATTTACCATGCCTAGTTGTTTTGCCAATATTAGACAAACCTATAATACCACATTTTAAGGCCATATATTTTGTTATTCTTTACAGGCGTTTTTTCTAAAATATAGTAACGCGCCTTGGGTTAAAAATTTGGAGTGTGCAAAGATAGGGAAAATAATGATTGATGGTGGGGTGTCATGCTTGAGTTTGTTCAAAATTCAAGTGTCATTATGTTGTTGTTCTTTAGAAAGTAGTATTGTCTTCCAACATAGACAAATAATTGATATAGCGCCACTCTGCTATTCTGCCTTCTGCAACAGCCAATTTTACGGCACATTCAGGCTCTTTTAAGTGCATGCAATTGTTGAATTTGCATTGACCTAAGAGGGCTTTCATCTCCGGCATATAGCCTGCCACATCCTGACGTTCAAAGTTTACCAAACCCAACTCTTTGATACCGGGGGTATCTATCAACCAACCACCTTCAGACAAAGGATGCATACGTGCAAAAGTGGTAGTATGTTGTCCTTTGAGGTGCACTTGAGATATCTCTCCTACCTTTATATTTAATGTAGGCTCTATGCTGTTGATAAGAGCAGATTTGCCCACACCGCTATGCCCGCCAAACATAGATATACGCCCTTTCATCATGTCTTGTAAGGTGGGTATGCCCATGCCTTGTACAGCACTGGTTTCTATACAAGTATAGCCCAAACTGCTATACAGTTGTATCCACTCTTGTTGTTGCGCTTGCTCTTGGGTATTGTTCAGGTCTGTTTTGTTAAACACCAAAACAGCAGGGATGTGATAGGCTTCGCAACTTACTAAAAAGCGGTCTATAAATCCCGTGCTGGTGCGTGGCTGCGATTGGGTAATTACCAAAAAAGCGTAATCTATATTGGCAGCAATAATATGGGTACGACTGCTCAGTTTTGTAGCTTTGCGAATGATATAGTTTTTGCGGGGCAACACGCGCACAATCATACCTACCCCTTCCTCTACATCTTCACGTACTTCTACGCGGTCTCCTACGGCCAAAGGATTGGTGCTTTTGATACCTGCAATCTTGTATTTGCCTTTAAATTTGCATCTTAACTTAATACCATGGTCGGTATATACTTCGTACCAACTACCGGTAGATTCTATAAGTGTGCCTTTGTATAAAGGTTTGTTGCCCATAGCTTTAGAATTCATCTTCTTGTTCAAAAAT
>PDWI01012846.1_pt1 | contig 14908 bp, 11 predicted proteins | sample 1430891 | NCBI WGS metagenome assembly PDWI01 (sample SAMN01162508, study PRJNA174530) | Oral metagenome, whole genome shotgun sequencing project. | biome: Marine environment; feature: Marine mammal; material: Swab sample of the gingival sulcus; isolation source: swab sample of gingival sulcus... | reverse complement strand
TGCGTTAGCTTCGGCAATTGTTTTTTTATTTTGTTCTAATATTTGAGCCGATGCAGTTTCTCCTGAATTTACCATTACAATTACTTCCACATCGCATTGCGGACGTTCACAATTCCATAAAGCTTCTAAACTCGGAATAATATTAGGTTCGTTAAAACAAGGAATGGTAATTATTAAGTTTAACTTTTCTGAAACCGGAGCTGTTATATATTTAGGGTATAACTGTTGTTTGGTAAGGTATTTGGTTGCAAAAGACATGGCGTTAATGTTTAAAATCTATGAAATACAAAGAAAAAGGTAAAAAGTAAAAGGTTCACCTTTTAAATTTTACCTTTAAATATCGTCTCCTATCTTATAAAAAGAAACTTATTTTTTTTCGGGGTTATATCTTGCGTTTAAACCGTCGATAATTGGTTTGGTAATGTCTAATCCCGGTTGCGAAAACAATACATTTCCTCCTTTTGTGGTGCTAAGTATTAGGCTGTAATTGTATTTTGCGTTGTATATTTTTAAATAGTTGGTAACACTATCGAATAAACGCTTGCTATTTGCATTTTGTTCAGCCATTAATTCAGCACTTAGCTTTTGTTCTAATTCTTGTAAATTTTGTCGTTTTGACATTAATTCACGCTGAGCTGCTTCTGCTCTGGCTCTATTTAAAAAACCGTTGTTTTGTAGTTTTCGTTGAAATTCTACCGCTTCTTTTTCTAATTTTTTAGCCTTAAAGTTGAAATCGGTTCTCGAATCTTCTTGTTTCTTTAAGAATTTCTCGTTTAAATCGCTAGCAAATTTATAATTATTCAACAACGAATCGATGTTTACATATACTACCGCACCTTTACTTGCAACAACTGTAGTTACAGGAGTTTTTTTGTTACCCGAAAATTCAACAAAATAAAGTATTGCTACTGCAATAATCAGTACAACATTAAGTATAATAGAAAGGTTTTTCATAATGATATTTTTTCTGATTTTAAGTGATTATGAATTTATTTTTAAGGACAGCAAATATAATTCTTATCTGAAAATAATAAAATTATAAGTGCTTTTTATTTTAAGAATTAGCCGGAAGACCGAAGAAAAAAACTTTGTGACCTTTGCGTATTCTTTGTGTCTTTTGCGATTAAAAAATAATTTGACAATGTGAAGACGAATGGTTAATAGTTACAGACCAATATTTTTATCTCTGAAAATCAATGTGTAAAAAAAACATTATATTTGCACGCTCGAAAAAAAAGATACGATTTTATTTTAAGGCTAAAGTAATGATATTCAATTATAGAAACGATATACGTGGAGTAAATATAAAAATAATAACTTTATTATTCTTTTTGCTTTCAACAGTAGTTGCAGGTGCAACTAACGGTGAAAAAAAGGTTTTAAAAGGAGTTATTCTCGATTCGGAAACAAAAGAACCGCTTCCTTTTGTAAATGTCTGGGTGGAAGGCACTACTGCCGGAGTTTCGTCTGGTTTAGATGGAAAATTTGAGTTGAAATACGATTTTAAAGATGAAACAGTAGTCTCCTTTAGTTTTGTAGGATTTGAACCGAAAGATAAAAAATATATCGATATAAAAAATATTTCGCCTTTAGTTGTTTATTTGAAAGAGGAAAAAATGCAATTGGCAGAGGTAGTTGTAAAGCCCGATGATACTTATGCTCGTTCCATAATAAAAAGAATTGTACGAAATAGAAAAGTAAATAATCCCGATAATTTTCCGGTGGTAAATTACAATGAATATTCTCGAAAATCGATATTCTTAGCTAACTTAAATAGCAATATTAGGGATAAAAAGCGATTTCGAGCACAAAGAGATGCGTTTATTCTGCAATCTGACAGTACGGTGGCAATGCCTGTTTTTATTACCGAAAAGCACACTGCAAATTCCATAAACGAAGCTCCCGAAGGAAATTCGTCAAAGGTGCTTAAAGAAACTTCGGAGTGTGTAATGCCACAATTACAAACGGTAATTAATACGGTAATAAGCAGAAAGATAACCGCAAAAGTTAATTTTTATGATAATCAAATTAATATTATGACACGTGGATTTCCCAGTCCTATTGCTTGGAATAATCAGGTGTTTTACAATATTTATTTAGTGGACAGTTTGCAACGTGATGGAATTAAGCAGTACCGTTTCGATTTTTATCCTAAAAGTTACCGCAGTACCGCCTTTAAAGGCTATTTTTGGATTGATAGCGAAACTTATGCTCTTACCGAAATTCATGCCAAGCTACCGCTTACAGCCAACGTAAACTTTGTAAACAGTTTCGAAGTACATCAGTATTTTCAGCAGACAGCTAAGCACCGTTGGTTTTTTAAAGGACAGAAATTGCGTTCGCAATTAACGTTAAGTAAAAATCGAAGCAAAACTCCCGATAAAAAACGAGTACATGTAACGGTGCAGAATATTGTGGATTATTATAATGTTTGGGTGCCGTCGAAAACCGGCGATGTATTTGTTACAGCTCCTCATCAAATGCTTCCAGAGCAGGCAATTAATAGTTATGAACCAATTCCGTTGGATTCATTGGAAGTAAAAGCCTATGCCGGAATTAAAGAGTTGAAAAACAATAAAACACTGCGTCAAATTAGTAAGCTGTCGGATATGACCCTAACCGGTTATTATAAGATGGGCAAAATTGATATTGGTTCGTATATGGACATCTATCGCAAAAACGAAATTGAAGGCAACAGATGGTCGTTACCGTTTCGTACCAACCAAGATTTTTGCGAAAATTTCTCGGTAGGTGGTTACGTAGGATATGGTTTAAAAAGCAAAGAGGTGAAATACGGTGTAAAAATATACTATAAACTGCCTTTTAAAAGACGAACCATTTTATCGTTGAAGCATTACGACGATTATTATGCTTTAACCAATTATCGATTTGTTGATTTTATTCGTGAAAATCCGTTTGAATCGGGTGGAGGAAATGTGGTATCTTCCATTACCACACGAGTACCTAACCCTTATATGGTAAATATTCAGAAATTTAGCTTGAATTTAGAACATCAAATGCTAAAAGATATTGGCTTAACTGTTCGTCCGTTTTTCGAGAAATACAATACAACTCCTGCCGTTCCTTTTATTACCAAAGAAGGAGCTATTCAGTCATTTAATAACATGGCGGTACTTACCGATTTGCGTTTCTCGTTTGGTCAGCCTTACGATGAGGGATTCTTTTATCGAATTTACTATGGAAATCAAAAGCCTGTAATTCACCTTTCGGCAATTGCCGGATTGGCAAGTTATAAGCAAAATAACGAAACACACACCTCGAAATATTTGCATTTAAATGCGACTTTAAAAAACCGAATGAGTTTTGGACCTGCCTATATGCGTATGATGTTTAATGTAGGATATATTGCCGGAAAAGTACCGTATCCATTATTGTATATGCCGCGGGGAACACGCGATTTGGGTTTTGCTCGCTATCATTATAATTTATTGCATAACAGCTCGTTTGCTTCTGATGTTTATGCAAATGTACACCTTAGTCTTAATGGCGGAGGAAGTATCTTGGGTAAATTACCTTTAATAAAATTATTGAATTTGCGAGAAAGCGTATCTTTTAAAACTTTTTGGGGAGGATTAAGCGATCGTCATAACAGTTATATGCAAAGACCTGATTTCTTGCGAGCTCCTTTAGATAAGCCATACATGGAATTGGGACTGGGTATTACCAATATATTCAAAGTATTGCGAGTGGAGTATGTGCGTCGTATTAATACAGAGGCGGTTTACGATGAATTTTCATCGAAAGAAGGTATTCGTTTTAGAATAGAGGTAAGTTTCTAATAAAATAAAAAATGTACGATGTTTGTTGGCTTTTTCTTTAGCTAAGAAACATTTATAGAATTGAAAACAGATGATGAAAAGTATAATAAGAAGAAATAATATAATTTATCAAATTACATTGCGATTGTTGGTAGTGTTTTTTGTGTTTACGGCTTGTAGAGGGATTTTCTTGGCACAGAATAGTGTTTTTTATCCCGATATGAATATGTTTGATACTCTTTTGCTGATGCTTGACGGAATGCGTTACGATTTAATGCTCATCTTCCTTATTAATACACCATATATTGTTTTAGAATTGATAAATGTTGATTTGCAAAACAAAGCATTGGGAATGATTACCAAAACACTTTTTGTAGCAGTTAATTTATTTGCAATTATATTCAATATTATTGATATTTTCTACTATGCTTATACGCTCGACCGATTAACATTCGATTTTTTCTATTATTTAACAACACAGAAAAATTTAGATATTTTGTTGTATCGTTTTGCCGGCGATTATTGGTATGGATTTCTTGCTTTTGTTTTGTTTATATTTCTTATTTTTAAAGGATATAGTAAAATAGGAACTTTTGAAATTAAACGATTAACTCCACGTAGTAGCCGACGCATACCTGCGGTGTTTATTATCGTTTGGATATTTATAGCACAGCTTGGTATATTTTCAATAACGACTAATAAAAGTAAAACCTATAAAGGCGATGCTTTTTATTTGTCGGCATTATTGAATACACCTTTTAATACCTTAATGAATTGGTTCGATCCGGTAAACGAATCTCTTGTAAAAGAAATAATACCAACCACCTACACTGCTAATGATAGTGTGGCGATGGACAAAAAAAATGTGGTTATTTTTATTTTAGAAAGTTTTGCTAAAGAGGGGTCGGCATTTTTAAATCCCGATATGTTTCAAGGCAAGCAGAGTTATATGCCATTTCTCGATTCATTAATGCGTCAATCGTATTGTTTTACCAATGCCTACGCCAACGGTCGTAGAAGTATGGACGCTGTTCCTGCACTTTTGGCATCGCAACCGGTTACTTTATATCCAAAACCTACCGATAATAAAAATAGTTTACCTTATCGATTAAAAGAAGCGGGTTATACCTTACAATTTTTTCATGGTGCTCATAATGGTTCAATGGATTTCGATAAGTATTGTAAAATGCTTGGAATCAACAACTATTACGGCATGACCGAATACAATAACGATAGCGATTTTGACGACACTTGGGGAATATGGGACGAACCATTTTTACAGTATATGGTAGGTATTCAAAAGAAGACAAAAGAACCTTTTTTTAGTACCGTGTTTAATTTATCGTCTCATAATCCGTATATTGTACCCGAAAAATATAAAAATCAGTTTAAAGAAGGCATTGCCCCCATTTGTAAATGTATTAGCTATGCCGATTATGCCGTAAAGCAGTATTTTAAAACCGCAAGTAAAATGCCTTGGTTTAAAAATACCATTTTTGTGTTTTCTGCCGATCATGCGATTATTCCTTGGCACAAATCGTATGCTACGCCACAAAAATCGTTTGCAATTCCTCTGTTTATCTATACTCCCGATGGAAGTCTGCGAGGAAAAAACAACGAAATAGCACAACAAGCTGATATTATGCCAACCATTTTAAATCTGCTACGCTATCCAAAGCAATATAGTGTTGTAGGAAACGATTTATTTAATAAAAATCAGAAAAAATGGGCGGTAACTAATATTTTAAAAGTGCCACAAGTAATAAAAGAATAAAATAAACTTTCCATAATAAATGGTTTAAAAGGGTAGGGGAAGAGAGAAAAAGAAAGTTATCCCCGAATGATAGAAGCCCAAAATTTAAAACACAGATGTATGAAAAATAAGAAGTTAAGAAACAAAAAAGTTACTCAAAGAGGAGGATTGGTAAAGCAAGCCCAACTTTTAAAAGCAGGAGGATTATATCCTTACTTTAATGCAGTAGGTTCGGTGCAATCCGATACTGCGATAATTGGAGGGAAGAAGGTGTTGATGTTTGGTTCAAACAACTATCTTGGATTATCGGGACACCCCGAAATTAAAGAGGCAATGAAAAAAGCTATTGATAAATACGGAACGTCGTGTACCGGCAGTCGATTTATGAATGGAACCATTGCTTTGCATCACGAATTGGAAGAGGAGCTGAAAGATTTTCTTGGTAAAGAAGCTGTAATTATATTTCCTACCGGATTTCAAGTAAACACGGGAGTTATTCCTGCCTTAACCGATAAGAATGATACTATTTTTATCGATGAATTAAATCATGCTTCCATTATTGATGGTTGTAGAATGAGTTTTGCCCGCCGAGTAAAATACCGTCACAATAATATGGATGATTTAAAGCAAAAGTTAATTGCAAATCCTCATAGAACCGACGAAAGTATTCGTTTAATTGTTTGTGATGGAATTTTTTCCATGGACGGTGATATTGCTCACTTAGACGAAATTACCGAAATTGCTCAAAAACAGGATTCTATGGTTATGGTAGATTGTGCTCATGCTTTGGGGGTTATTGGTAAAAATGGAGCAGGAACAGCATCGCATTTTAATGTAACTGATAAGGTAGATTTAATAGGAGGAACATTTAGTAAATCGTGTGCTTCGGTAGGTGGTTTTGTTGCCGGAAATGCCGATTTAATAGAATATTTAAGTCACGCTTCTCGCTCGTATATGTTTAGTGCAAGTTTACCGCCTTCGCAGACTGCGGCAGCATTAACAGCAATTCGTATTTTCCGTAATAACGACGAACGCCGACTAAAATTATGGGATAATACACATTATGCCATCAATATAATGAAAGAAGCAGGATTGGATTTGGGATATGCCGAATCACCGATTATTCCTATTTATATTCGTAATTCGGCAAAAACATTCTTAATTGCAAAGGCTCTATTAGACAGAGGTATTTATGTGAATCCGGTGGTTGCTCCGGGAGTAAAGGAATCTGACGCATTGCTTCGCTTTTCGTTGACAGCTTTACATACGCATGAGCAAATTAAAGAAGCTACTGAACAAATTGCAGAATTAGTACACAAGCATTGTAAAAAAGAAGAATAAACATAGAGACGTAATGCTTTACGTCTTAGAAAAAAGCTGTTCAAAATTTAATAAAGACCTCACTGGTTCTTAAAAACTTTGTGAGGTCTGAAAGATTATAATGTTGGTATTAGTATCAGTCAATACTCGTTTTTAGGAGGATGTTTGCGGTTATTTACTGGTATCACCCCCTTACATAAGTGGTATCCCACCCCTCATATAAGTGGTACTACCCCCTTGCATAAGGGGTATCTTCCCCTTATATGAAAGGGGTAAATGCAGTTACCTAAGGGGTATTCCCCCCTTGACTAAGGGGGCAAAAGCAGTTTTTTAAGGGGTATCGACCTATTTTTAAGGGGGTACATGTAGTTATTTAAGGGGTATCCTCCTTTTTGTAAGGAGATAAGCGTAGTTTTATAAGGGGTATTTCCTCTGTTTTTAGAAGGTAGTTGAAGTTTTTTATCGGAAACTTTTCGGACAGTCTTATACGATAAAATAATTGTGAATGATAAAATAATAGTTTATGTCAATAGAAATAAAAAGAGTTTCTACTCCAAAAGAATTAAAGCAGTTTATTAATTTCTTTAAAACACTGTATTCTTCTTGCGAATACGCACCTATTCCTTTGTCTTTTGATGAGATGGAAACGCTAAAGCCTGATAAAAACCCCGCTTTTAAACATTGTGAAAGCGAATATCTGTTGGCTTTAAAAGACAATAAGGTGGTGGGACGTATTGCTGTAATCATTAATCGGTTAGAATGCGAAAAAGTAAACCAAAAAATTGGACGATTCGGGTGGTTCGATTTTATTGACGATAAAGCGGTTTCAAAAGCACTTATGGAGGCGGGTATTGCATGGTTAAAAGAGCGAAACATTACTCAGTTACATGGGCCTTTAGGATTTTCTGACTTCGACCGACAAGGAATGCTTTTAGAAGGCTACGACCGTTTGGGAACATTTGCCACACTTTACAATTATCCTTATTATATAGAACATTTAGAAGCTTTTGGGTTTGAAAAAAGTATCGATTGGGTAGAGTTTCGTATTAATATAGAAAACAGTCCTCTTGAAAAAGTACAACGCATAGCAACCATTGTTGAACAACGTTCGGGGTATCATAATATTGAGATAAAAACAAAAAAACAGTTACGGAAATATTTTCCCGATATTTTTCGTTTGTTGAATCAAGGTTACGACGATTTATACGGATATGTTGCATTAACCGATGAACAAACCAAGCACTATGCCGAAATGTTTATTAATTTGGTAAATCTTAAATTGGTTTGCTTAATTGCTGATAGAGACGAAAAAGTAGTAGCTTTTGGTCTAACTATGCCATCGTTGACAAAGGCATGTCAGAGAGCAAAGGGGAGTTTGTTTCCTTTGGGCTGGTGGCATTTATTAAAAGCCCTAAAGAAAAACGATACGCTCGATTTCTATTTAATTGCAGTAGATAAAGAGCATCAGAAAAAAGGAGTTACTGCACCAATTATGGCAAAAATAGCAAATACGGTACAGGAAATGAATATAAAATATGCCGAAACCAACATCATGTTAGAAACCAACAAGGATATTCAGGCTACTTGGCATAATTTCGATTACGAACAACATAAACGTAGACGATGTTTTATTAAAACGATATAGAATTATGGCAAATTTATTAATTACCGGAGCAAGCGGATTTATAGGCAGCTTTTTGGTGGAAAAAGGTTTAGAATTGGGATATAATGTTTATGCTTCTGTTCGCAAAACCAGCAATACCAAATATATTTCCGATAAACGTATTAAGATAATTTTTTTGGAATTAAACGATCGGGAATGTATGCGGGAAGAATTTGAAGAATTGCAACAAATGGGTATTGTATTCGATTATGTAATACACAATGCCGGAGCAACTAAGGTAATTAAACCTGCCGATTTTCATCTGATAAACAACCAATATACCCAGAATTTGTTTCACCCGAAAGTATTCCAAATCCGGTAACCGAATACGGAAGAAGTAAATTGGCTGCCGAAAAATATATTTTCAGTCAAAACAAAATTCCTTTTTTGGTATTCCGACCAACGGGAGTGTATGGTCCTCGAGAAATGGACTACTACGACTACTTTAAAACCATCAACAAAAGGCTGGAAGTATATATCGGAAGCAGTAAGCAACAATTATCATTCATTTATGTGAAAGATTTAGTGGCTGTAATCTACAAGTCGTTAGATACCGAAATTGTAAACAAAGCCTATTTTGTTACCGATGGAAAAGGATATAGCACCAAGCAATTTGCCGAAATAGTAAAACAAAAATTGAATAGAAAAACCATAAAATTGGTTATTCCAAAGTTTTTGGTAAAGATAATTGCTATTGTATCAGAAAAGATTGCTAATATTCGTAAAACCACCTCTATTTTAAATAGAGATAAATATTATGAATTAACCGCAAAAAATTGGCTCTGCGATGCTTCAAAAACCATAAAAGATTTTAATTTTGTGCCACAATACGATTTAAAAAAGGGCGTAGAAGAGACCATTGATTGGTATAAGCAGAATAAATGGTTGTGATTCAATAATCAAAATGGTTCTAATCGTTCAAGGTTAAAAAATAAAATTATATTTTAATGAGATACTTAACTATTTTTTTTGTTTTAATAACATTGCAATTACATGCTGAGAAAAAATCAGTAGAGTTGTTCCATATCAAGCGTAATTTGAATAGTAATATTGTGGTATATGCCGCCAATGTTAACGAAAAAGGGTATCTCGAAACTAAAAACCCCATGAAAGCCTATTGGGTAATGAATGCCGAAAAGGGACAACGAGAAAAATTAAATTTTGTAGAGCGAAGAATGGCTTATGGGTTTACTTGTAAAAAAACAGAGCAACCAAATGTTTATCGATTAAAGTTAGTTGCCGACAAAACAAGAGTATTTATTCTAAAACAACACACTCCTTTTCAGCCCGAAATTTATACAAGCATTAATGGTAAAATGCAAAAGTTAAAATCTATGAAGATTGAGGCAGATAATAGTGGTTTTATGCCTAAAGTAAAATATATTGAACTACAAGGAATTGACGATAACGGAATAGTAAGTACCGAACGCTACATTCCAAACAAAAGCTAATTGTTTTTAAAATATAAAATTAAAATCGAGAAAGTCTTGGCTATCTCGATTTTTTTTGTTATAATTCATAGCAAACCAAAACAGTTTTTGTTATGAAAAAGAGATGGCTACTTCTTCTGGTTTGTATTCCTGTTATTGCTTTTGCCCATAACGATAATTACCCCACAGGAGCTCGTGCCGATGGAATGGGAAAATCTACGGTTGCTTTGGTTGATACGTGGGCGAGTTTTCACAATCAAGCCGCTTTGGCTCTTCTGCAAAAAAAATCGGTGGCAGTATATTATGAAAATCGCTTTAAGTTGAAAGAGCTTGGAATAAAGGCTATTTGTTTGAATATTCCCACCAAAAAATTGGGGACTTTTGCTGTTAATTACACGCAATATGGCTTTGAACTCTACAAAGAAGCCAAAATAGGAATTGCTTATGCCAAAACTCTGGGCAAGCACTTTTGGGCAGGTATACAAATCAATCGATTAAGCAAGGAAATTCAAATGGAAAATGGTTCACAAAGTCGTTATAATTTTGAAGTTGGTTTGTTGGCTGAAATTTTTCCGAAATTGTTCATCGGTTTTCATATTTTTAATCCTACGCAAACAGCTTTCGAAATGGAAGATTACGACGATAAAATTCCTACCATTGCTCGTTTAGGAGTATCGTATCAATTCAATAAACAAAGTTTAATCAGTTGCGAAATAGGTAAAGATTTTGATGGCGATGCAAGTGTGAAAATTGGTGCAGAATATGGTATTACACCTAACATATATGTTAGGGTAGGAGTTGGCAACCACCCCAATAGTGTAAGCATGGGAGTGGGGTTTAAATATGCAAAATTAAGTACCAATATTGCATTTAATCGCCATGCTGTTTTGGGTTATACGCCTTCGGTTGATTTGAGTTTTAAATTTTAAGCGATGATACGTTTTATAAAAATAGCAAGTGTGGTTTTTGCTTTGCTCATTCCAACCGTTGTGTTTTCGCAAAGCGATATTTCCAATTCCGATTTGGTAGAAAAAATATTGGAGTCGGTTGTTGATGAAAATGCTCAGAATAGGGACTATACCAACCTTTTAGATGCGGTAGAATTTCTAACACACAATCCTATTGATATAAATAAAGCTACAATTGAAGAGTTGCAACGTATCTATCTTTTTAATGATTATCAGATAAAAAGTTTGTTGAAATATCGAAAAAACAATGGTGCTTTTCTCAGTATTTATGAATTGCAATTGGTTCCTGGATTTTCTACCGATTTTATTCAAACCATAGCTCCTTTGATTTCTGTTAATCCCAATCTTTCGGCAGTAGAAACAGCCTATCGTCATCACTTAATGCTTTTAAAAACCGAAGCCAATCTGCAAAAAGAAAAAGCCTATAATGTGAACAGCGACAGTTCGAGATATTTGGGTAATCCGTGGAAATATTATGCTCGTTATCAATATACTGCAAGCAACAAAATTCAGTTTGGATTTACTGCTGAAAAAGATAAAGGCGAGCCTTTCTTTGCTTCAGAAAATAGTCAGGGATTCGATTATTATTCTGCTTATTTGCAGCTGAAAAAAATAGCTTTCTTCCAACAAATAAATGTAGGTGATTATCAGGTTAAATTCGGACAAGGACTTAGTCTTTGGTCGGGAATGCGACAAGGGAAATCGAGTTTTACGACCCAAAACAGACGCAAGCACCAAGGAATAACTCCCTATAAATCGACCAACGAGAATCTGTTTTTTAGGGGAATTTCAGTAATTGCAAATCCCATTAAAAAAGGAGAATTGGGACTGTTTGCCTCTTCAAAAAAAATTGATGCAACGATGGATACTACTACCAGTTTTGTATCGGGAATTGTAAATACCGGATTGCATCGTAATTTAAAAGAGTTCGATAAAAAACATCAAATTAAGGAACAAGCATTGGGTGGATATTTTACCATGAATACCAAAATAATAAAAGCAGGATTATCGTTTGTTTACTATGAATATTCTTCGCCATTAGAGAGTAAACAGCAACCTTATGCTTACTACAATTTTACGGGAACAAACAATTACAATTTCAGCTTTAATTATAAAACCAATTTCAAAAATATGACCCTTTTCGGGGAAGCTTCACGCAGTAAATCGGGGGGATTGGCATTTTTACAAGGAGTAAATTTGCACTTACATCCTCAAATTTTTTTAGAGGGGATTTATCGTAATTATGCGAAAAATTATCATGCCAGATATGCTGCTGCTTTTGGTGAACGAGGTGAAAACAGAAACGAAAGAGGTTTTTATTTTGGAACAACCATTTATCCTTTTTCAAAATGGAGTGTAAAGGCGTACTACGATTTGTATGAATTTCCGTGGCTTACTTATAACGCTTCTGCTCCCATTAACGGACACGATTATTTTACTCAAATTGATTTTACGCCCAATAATAAATTCAATATCTATTTTAGATATAAACAGGAGAATAAACCTGAAAATAGTAGAACACAACTAACCCAAAGTCCTGTTGATATGCAAAAAAATCAATATCGATTGCATTTTGATATAAAACCTGCTCCAAATTGGCAATTACGCAATAGAATAGAGTTTTCTCATTATAAAAAGCAACAAAAAAAGGAAAATGGCTTTTTAATTTATCAAGATGTTATTTATCAGTTGAGCAATTTGCCTTTGCGTATTGGGGTGCGATACGCTATTTTCGATACCGACTCGTACAACACTCGAATTTATGCTTACGAAAACGATGTGCTTTATGGCTATTCCATTCCTGCCTACTACGATAAAGGAACTCGGTTTTATGTTAATTTAAAATATCAAGTACATCGAAAAATAGCACTTTATTTGCGGTATGCTCAAACCAAATATGCCAACAAAAAAAGTATGGGTAGCGGATTATCTGCCATTGACGGAAATACAAAATCCGATATAAAATTATTGGTAAAGGTGACGTTATAAAGTTGTGTTGATTTTTAGAATAAGACGAAAGTTGGAAGCCCAAAGGCTAATGGTCAAAAGCCAAAGAATAAAACGATGAAAAACACGATCTTAGGGGTTTAAATATTTTTATTATATATAGAAATCAAGAAAATGATTTAAAGTATCGATACTTTTTTTATTTTTGTAGTCTATCTAATTGTTATAAAAAAGAAAAATGTTTTTAGAAAATGATATAACTCAAGCCGGAAGCAACGGTTGGGTTGAAGTAATTGTAGGATCTATGTTTTCGGGGAAAACCGAAGAGTTAATTCGCCGATTGAACAGGGCAAAAATTGCTCGTCAGAAAGTAGAAATTTTTAAACCTTGTATTGATGTTCGCTACTCCGAAGACGAAGTGGTTTCCCATAATGCCAATTCCATACGCTCAACTCCCGTTGAAACAGCATCGAATATTTTATTGCTTGCCAGCAATGTTGATGTGGTGGGTATTGATGAGGCTCAGTTTTTTGATGACGGTCTTGCCGATGTATGTAACGAACTGGCAAATCAAGGGACGAGAGTTATTGTGGCAGGTTTGGATATGGATTTTCAGGGGAAACCTTTTGGTCCTATTCCCAATTTAATGGCTCGTGCCGAATATGTAACTAAGGTTCACGCTGTATGTATGCGTTGCGGAAAATTGGCAAATCATTCGCATCGTTTGGCAGCAGATGAACGGCTGGTATTATTGGGTGAAAAAGCTGAATACGAACCGCTGTGTAGAGCTTGTTATCAAAAAGCGATACAGAAATAATTGTCCAGTAAACCAATTTGTAACACAATAATATGGCAATCCATATAGATTTTTAATATATTAAATTAACTTTTCGTCATCACTAAAAATGAACCATAAATTAAACGACATTGCCGTTGCAATTAATGCTGTAGTTATTGGAAAAACCGAAAAAATAATTCAGTCGGTGGCAATAGACAGTCGTTCGTTATTATTACCCGAAAATGTACTGTTTTTTGCCATAAAAGGTATTCGCCACGATGGTCATCATTACATTGCCGATTTATATAAAAAAGGAGTGAGAGCTTTTGTTATTGAGACAGCCGATTTTTCTTGTTCTGAATTTCTTGAAGCCACATTTTTAAAGGTAAACAATTCGCTGGAAGCATTACAAAAACTGGCAAGTTTATGGCGAAAAACCTTTCAATATCCGGTGGTTGCCATAACCGGAAGCAATGGTAAAACCATTGTAAAGGAGTGGTTGTATCAGCTATTGCAACAACATTACTCCATTGTTCGCAGCCCTAAAAGTTACAATTCGCAGGTTGGTGTTCCGTTATCGGTGCTAAATATGAATAAAACTTCCGATTTAGCGATTTTTGAAGCCGGAATATCGGAGTGTAACGAAATGCAGAATCTTCAGGCTATTATACAACCTACAATAGGCATATTTACCCACTTGGGCAAAGCACATATCGAAAATTTTAAAGATGAAAAACAGTTACTGATAGAAAAATTAAAACTATTTGTCGATTGTCGGCAGATTGTATATTGTGCCGATGAAGAATTGGTGGAAACAGTCGTAAAAAAGCAATTTTCCGATAAAGAATTATTGACTTGGTCGCGTAAAAAAAATGCTACGTTGCAAGTTATTAGTGAAGAACAAAAGAAAACAATAACTCATATTCAGTATAAATATCAAGATAAGATACATAAAATAGAAGTGCCTTTTAGTAATAAGGCAAGTGTAAATAATGTTTTAACCTGCTGTTTGGCAGCCCATAGTTTGGGACTTTCTAAAGAGGCAATTGCTGAAGAAATTGCCAGTTTAGAGCCGGTAGCAATGCGATTGGAAATAAAAGAGGGTTTGAATAATTGTGTTTTAATCAATGATTATTACAACTCCGATTTGGGAGCATTAGAAATTGCTTTGGATACCATTAATCGTCAGCAAAAAAATCAGCAAAAAACGGTTATTCTTTCCGATATTTATCAAACAGGATACAGCAAGAAAAAACTTTATGAAAAGGTT
>PDWI01006568.1_pt1 | contig 14912 bp, 8 predicted proteins | sample 1430891 | NCBI WGS metagenome assembly PDWI01 (sample SAMN01162508, study PRJNA174530) | Oral metagenome, whole genome shotgun sequencing project. | biome: Marine environment; feature: Marine mammal; material: Swab sample of the gingival sulcus; isolation source: swab sample of gingival sulcus... | reverse complement strand
AGAAAGTACAACCCAAGAATTTATTATTAATGTTGTTGCAGCTCCTAATCAGCCTCCGGTTTTTACTTCTAATCCTATTACAGAAGCAACTGTGGGTGTGAATTATTCTTATAATATTCAAGCAAATGATCCTAATGGAGATCCTATTACCATTACAGCAGAAGAAAAACCTGAATGGCTAATTCTATCTGATAATGGCAACGGAACTGCAATTCTTGATGGAACTCCTTCTGTAGCAGGAATATTCAATATTATTCTAAAAGTAGACGATGGTAAAACAAGGACTAGTACAACCCAAGAATTTACCATTACGGTTTCAGCTGCCCCTAACGAAACACCAATTTTCATCTCTACTCCTGTTACCGAGGCAACTGTGGAAGAAAAACCTGAATGGCTAATTCTATCTGATAATGGCAATGGAACTGCAACTCTTGATGGAACTCCTTCTGTAGCAGGAATATTCAATATTATTCTAAAAGCAGATGATAATAAAAATAAAAGAACTTTTGCGACTCAAGAATTTGCCATTACAGTTACAACAGTAGATAATGATCCGCCGGTTTTCACTTCAAATCCTATTACTGAGGCAAGCGTAGGCGTTAACTATCTTTATGAGATAACTGCTAATGATCCGGACAATGATCCTCTAACTATTACGGCGGAAGAAAAACCGGATTGGCTGAATATCCTTGATAATGGCAATAGCACTGCAACGCTTAGTGGGGCGCCGGATGAAACAGGAGTATTTCAAGTTGTCCTCAAAGTGGATGATAATAAAAATAAGAGAACTTTTGCGACTCAAGAATTTACTATTACAGTTACAACAGTAGATAATGCTCCACCTGTTTTCACTTCAAATCCTATTACTGAGGCGAGCGTAGGCGTTAACTATCTTTATGAGATAACTGCTAATGATCCGGACAATGATCCTCTAACTATTACGGCGGAAGAAAAACCGAATTGGCTGAATATCCTTGATAATGGCAATAGTACTGCAACGCTCAGTGGAGCTCCCGATGCAACAGGGGTATTTCAAGTCGTCCTAAAGGTGGATGATAATAAAAATAAGAGAACTTTTGCGACTCAAGAATTTACAATTACGGTTACAACAGTAGATAATGCTCCACCGGTTTTCACTTCAAATCCTATTACTGAGGCAAGCGTAGGCGTTAACTACGTTTATGAGATAACCGCTAATGATCCGGACAATGACCCTCTAACTATTACCGCAGAAGAAAAACCGGATTGGCTGAATATCCACGATAATGGCAACAGTACTGCTACGCTCAGTGGAGCTCCGGATGCAACAGGGGTATTTCAAGTCGTCCTAAAAGTGGATGATAATAAAAATAAGAGAACTTTTGCGACTCAAGAATTTACCATTACAGTTACAACTGTAGATAATGCTCCACCGGTTTTCACTTCAAATCCTATTACTGAAGCGAGCGTAGGCGTTAACTATGTTTATGAGATAACTGCTAATGATCCGGACAATGATCCTCTAACTATTACCGCAGAAGAAAAACCTAATTGGCTGAATATCCACGATAATGGCAATAGTACTGCTACGCTCAGTGGAGCTCCGGATGAAACAGGAGTATTTCAAGTCGTCCTCAAAGTGGATGATAATAAAAATAAGAGAACTTTTGCGACTCAAGAATTTACAATTACAGTTACAACTGTAGATAATGCTCCACCGGTTTTCACTTCAGATCCTATTACTGAGGCAAGCGTAGGCGTTAACTATCTTTATGAGATAACCGCTAGTGATCCGGACAATGATCCTCTAACTATTACCGCAGAAGAAAAGCCTAATTGGCTGAATATCTACGATAATGGTAATAGCACTGCAACACTCAGTGGGGCTCCGGATGAAACAGGAGTATTTCAAGTCGTCCTCAAAGTGGATGATAATAAAAATAAAAGAACTTTTGCGACTCAAGAATTTGCTATTACAGTTACAACAGTAGATAATGCTCCACCAGTTTTCACTTCAGATCCTATTACTGAGGCGAGCGTAGGCGTTAACTATCTTTATGAGATAACCGCTAATGATCCGGACAATGATCCTCTAACTATTACCGCAGAAGAAAAACCGGATTGGCTTAATATCCACGATAATGGCAACAGTACTGCAACGCTCAGTGGGGCTCCGGATGCAACAGGGGTATTTCAAGTAGTCCTCAAAGTGGATGATAATAAAAATAAGAGAACTTTTGCGACTCAAGAATTTGCTATTACAGTTACAACAGTAACAAATGAACCTCCTGAAATTGGAACTTATTCTCCAGAGGAAGCAACTATAGAAACTCAGGTTAATGAAACCATTAATTTCTCTGTTACTGCAACTGATCCAGACGGAGATCAGCTAAGCTATCAATGGTTTATTGATAATCAAATAGAAAATGGGGCAACTAATGCTTCATTCTCTAAAGCATTTACAGCCTTCGGTTCTTATGAGGTAAAAGTTACTGTTTCTGACGGAGAGGATGAAGTGAGTCATTCTTGGACAGTGCTAGTTACTAATAGTATCGCTGAAAATCTGCCAAAAGAGACTGTTCTATATCAAAATTATCCAAACCCTTTTAATCCTAGGACTACAATTAAGTTTTATAATTCTTCTTTAGGAGAAGTTAAACTTAGCATTTATAATCAACAGGGAGAAGAAATTGCAACTTTAGTTAATGGAAAAATGGAGCAAGGATTTAAAGAAATAAACTTTGACGCTTCTAAGCTTAATTCAGGAGTTTATTATTATAGGCTGGAGACGGAGGGAAAGGTACTTTTGAAAAAAATGCTCCTAATTAAATAATTTTTTTTGCGGTAAAAAATAATCAATAATTGAGGCTGTTCAAAAAGTCATGTAAAATGCTATTTGGGGCTTACGCCGACCTTCGGTTATCGGACTCCGATCAGCAGCGGTTTACCACAAGCAAAGCTCATCTCCAATGCATACGAAATAGTAAGGAAATCCTGAATCAAGTTCAGGATGACTATAACACAAGTAACCCTTCAGCCTCATTTCCTAATTTACACTTCTTCTTATATCCATAACTAAAATACTCCTTAAATCTTTCATTAAGCTCCATTATAAACTCATGAGTGAACAGTTATCTCTCCACAATAGCCTAAAACTTTCAATTAAAGCGTAGCAACTCATTCTTCTTCATCATATTTTACAATATAGCTCCAAATTTCAACCCCATCAACAATTTCAGCTTGCTCCTTGACACTTTCCGGATATTTTATACCATTTGGACAAAAAACTAGATAAATACCCTTAGCTAAACTAAGACTCTTACAATAAGAAGCAATTTGTTTTTTACCCTCAGTAAATCTTTTGGGACTATAGTAAATTTTGGTTTCAATAGCGTATTCCTTTCCTCCAACATTGATAATCATATCTGTTTTGCCTCGACCAGCCAAAGCTTCTCTATAGATTTTACCATCTAATTCATTAATCAAAGCATGGATATAAGTTTCAAAGCTATAAATCAAAGCAGCTTCTTTAATTGACTTGTATTTCCCATTTTCGTCTTTTTCGCGATGAGGATTAAAACCTCTCCTTTTAATATATTCTTTGTAGGTCTGCATTAATTTATCAAACTTTAATTCACCTGTATTCGTAAAATATTCTTCTACAAAAACCCTACGCCCAATATTCTTTTGCTCTCCATTCATATAGGGATAGAAAGCATCGTAAACAGCCTTTTGATAAATAGGTACCCAAAAAGCAACAAAACCATTCTCATCTTCTTTTATCAAACCATTGGTATAAAGATATTTTATATATGGTTTATTGATTTTAAAAGGAATTTTTTCTTCCGTAAATAAAAGTCTCTCAACAAATGAGCGTTCTTCATTTGCTTTATTCAAAATATTAGAAATATTTTTATCAATGGCTTTATTCAAATACCAATGCTCAACTTTTAAATAATCCTCGTAGTTGATAAGTGATTTCTCTTTATTAGTAGTAACTAGCTGCTGAGCAAAACCATTAACAAGACCGGGTTGATTTGCTGTGATTTCTATTATTTTATCTTTTACTTTTTTGTCGAATAGTTGCAAAGTTTCTTGTTCATGCTGACCTAAAAGTTCATAAACCTCTTCGTCTGTAAAATAAGGAACATTTAGGTTATCCGTAATATTGAAAGGACTGGCATTATCACTTACTACCCCAACAATATTGGAAACACCAACCAAAATTACAGATTTTAAACAATGCTCTTCTCTGGAATGATAAGCATTACGAATTGAATGCAAGAAAGTCCCAAAGTATTCCGGATTAATTCCTTCAACCTCGTCGATTATGAGAACACATTTGTCTTTTTTATTTTCTGTTATCAAACTAAAAATCTTTGAAATATCTTTTTCATCTTGGTAATCTTGACCCCAGTATTCCTTGATATATTTTGTTAGATCATAAACAAAATTATCCAAAGGGGAATTTTTAAAATTCTCAAAGTTAATATGAGCAACCTTGTAACCTTGCTCTATTAGTTTCACCGCAAGTTGTCTAAAATAAGTTGATTTTCCCGTTTGACGAGGAGCCCAAATTGTAAAATATCTACTATTATTTACTAGATTTAGTCCCTCTTCAATTAAATCTGTTCTTTCTATTGTATAATGTTCTTCAGCTATATTTGGACCTGAGGTATTAAAATATCGCATTTAAATACTCCTTAAATAATTTTCACCCACTATGATTTAATATAAGAGATTTTATAGCAAAAAAAAAGAATAGAATTATCTCTTAGATATCCTAACATTTTTTTTAGAACCAACACAGATCAAATCACGACTAATTCCCCTCTTTGAGGGGTGAAAAATCGAATAGATTTTTCGGGGTGGAGCATTTTTAATTGTCAACTTTTAACTCTTCTGCCTGTACGAACACACAGACAAGCAATTTTCAATCAGAGAGTAACAGCCCCATTTTGCCTAAAATTTTAGAACTAGCTAAGATATTTTTTTGATCTAATATTGATATTAAGAGATTATTTTTTTAAATTGCTAGAACTATTTTATTTTCATCAAATATGAAAATTATTTTTTGAGCTTAGAATAAAGGTAAATAGTAGTTTTAATTCAAGACATTAAGGGAATTTATGCGTTCAATTTTTTTCATACTTATCTTTGGTTTATTCATAACGATCTTTCCTTTTGGTAAAAATAAAGTTCAATATCATAATTTTGACTGGAAAACAATAGAAACCCAGCATTTTATTATCTATTATTACGATGGCGGAAAATTTCTGGCAGAATACTGTGCTTTAACAGCAGAAGAATCTTATAAGCATATCAGGAATGATTTTTTATATGAATTAAAAGAAAGAATTTCTATAATTCTCTATAATTCTCATAATCACTTTCAAGAAACAAATACTTCAGCAGCAATTCCGGAAGAATCTGTTGGAGGCTATACCGAATTCATGAAAAATAGAGTCGTCTTACCTTATCCGGGTAACTGGGAAGGATTTAGACATGTAATCCACCATGAATTAACTCATGCTGTAATGAACCAAATGCTTTTTGGCAGCAATCTAAGTGCCATTGCCGGAGGTATTCAAGGATTAAATATGCCTCTTTGGCTAATTGAAGGAATTGCAGAATTTCAAAGTCGAGGCGGCTGGGAAAATGAAGGAGATATTTATATTAGAGACGGTCTTTACTATAATTATCTCCCGCCTATCCAATATTTAAGCGGCTATTTTATTTACAAAGGTGGTCAAAATATTCTATATTTCATCAGTCAAAAATACGGCTCAAAAAAAATTGGAGATATTTTTAGAAATTTATCTGTTTTTTCAACTACAGAATCTGCCTTTAAAAAAGCTATTGGCTTAAACTATAGCGAATTGAACAATGCCTGGAAAAAATGGCTTAATGAAAAATATGTCCCCGGATTTCTTGGCAAAGATGAGCAGGAAGATATTGCCCAAAGAATGACTGATCACCTAGCCTACCATAATTTTGTTAATGTTAGCCCCGCAATTAGTCCTGACGGGAAAACAATTGCTTTTTTAAGCAATAAATCTGACTATTTTGACATTTATCTCATTAGAACTTTTGATGGTCAAATAATCAAAAAAATAGTTGCCGGTCAAACTACTGTTGATTTTGAAGAATTTCATTGGCTAACACCGGGAATGGCTTTTTCTCCTGATAGCAAAAAGATTGTTTTTTCTGCTAAAAAAGGAGGCGGAGACGCTCTTTATATTTATGATGCTCTTGAAGGAGAGGAAGTTTTAAGCAAAGAATTTGAGCTAGACGCTGTTTTAACTCCTGACTGGTCAAGTGATAATAAAATCTGCTTTGTAGGCGTTAAAGATGGTTTTAGCAATATTTATCTTTATGATCCAACTACAGACAAATTAAGTCAAATAACTCATGATATCTACTCTATTATGAACCCTAAATTTTCTCCCGACGGAACTAAAATAGCCTATGCTTCCGATAGAAAAAATGATCTTGAAAATACAATTCTTTCAGTAACAGAATTAATGAAAATAAATACTAGAGACTATGATATTTTCTACTATGATTTGGCTGATAATAAAAATGTCAAAGTAACCAATGATCAATACCAAGAATCTTATCCTTTCTGGGAAAATGATCAAACTATTGGCTATATTTCCAATAAATCAGGAATCAATAATATCTATAAAATCAATTTAAAAAATAAGCAAACAGAGGCTCTTACCAATCTCATCAACGGACTAATCCAAACTTCCTTTAATGATAATAAACTCGCCTATACAGCTTTTAATAAAGCAGGATATGATATTTTTCTAATTGAAGATTTTGATAAATTAAAAGCAAAAGATCTTAAAACTAATGTTCGCTGGTACCAAGAAGTTGATTTTTCTAAAGCTAAAAATTTTGACTTTTCTAAAAAGTCAGCAGGAATGACCAATGGCCTGAAAAATTTTGTTTTTGCCAGAGATATTGTTTATGATGGCAAACAAAAGGAGAATCAGGAAGATAGCGTTATGACCATCGCAGGATATAAAAATTTTGACCCCAAAGTATATAAACCTTTCTTTTCTGCTGATATTATTGCCATCAATGCCGGCTATTCTAATTTTGGAGGCTGGGCCGGAACAACCTACATTCAGCTTTCAGACCAACTTTCTGACCATAATCTAAATATTGGTCTTAATTTATCCCAAGATATTTGGAATTCAGACATTAGTATTTTCTACCATTTTTTAGCCTACCGTCTAAACTATGGAATTGGTCTTATTCACAGCACCAATTATTATTCTAGGAAATATTACATCAATAATCAGCTAAAGAGAAAATACTATCGAGATAGAAATTTAGGTCTAATTCTTAGAGCTTCTTATCCCTTTAGTCGCTTTAGCAGAGTTGACGGATATTTTAGTTTAAAACATATTGTACAAGAGAAGGATTTAGACAAGAAAAAGCCTGATTTTGAGTACCTTTCCAGTAGTACAATCTCGGAAGTTAATTTTGGCTACAGCTATGACAATGTAATTTGGGGGATTGTTGGTCCTGAGAATGGAACCAGATTTAGAACAGGCATTTCTTATATTCCTAATCTCAATAACTTAGTAGCAGGAAAGATTCATGAATCTACCTCCCTTAGAATTGACTACCGGAAATATTTTAGACTGGTAGGAGCTTATCAATTTGCTTTTAGATTTGCAGGTGGACTAAGTGAAGGACTAACTCCTCAAATTTTTTATGTAGGAGGCGTTCATAACTGGCTGGGAGCATCCGTTAATTATGATAATGAGCTTGATATCTTTAATAATATCGAAAAATACTATTCTTACTATAACGCCCCCTTAAGGGGACGAAGAATCTATGAAAGAGACGGCAATCGCTTCGCTTTAGTTAATGCCGAATTTAGATACCCTTTTATCGAGCGGCTAAGTTTAGGATTCCCTATCCCAATTACCATTGGTTATATTAGAGGGGTAACTTTTATGGATTTAGGTTCGGCTTGGCACAATGAGGATTTTAGAGGTACAATCAAAGAAAATAATCATCGCCGGCTTAACGATTTATTATTTTCATTTGGATTTGGAACAAGAATAAATTTAGGAAGCTTAATCCTGCGTTATGATACAGCTTGGAATTATGACTTTTTTAATAATCCCTCAAAAGCAAAACATATCTTTAGCCTTGGAGGAAATTTTTAAGAAAAATATAAAAAATTAAGATAATAAAATTGATTTAATTAGACTTTTATTTAAAATTATTGAAAAAATAATTTGACAAATAGAGAAAAAACTGTTAGCTTTAACTAACAGTGATAACTGGAGGTTGTATGGAATTTAATCTTAGTTCTAGCCTAGAAGACTATTTAGAGGCTATCTTAAATCTCAAAAGAGAAAAAGGAGAAGCGAGAGTAACAGATATTGGCATTGCCTTAGGAGTGAAGAAATCTTCTGTGAATGTTGCCATTAAAAAACTTAAAGAACTTGAGCTTGTAGAACAAGAAAAATACGAAGATGTTAACTTAACGGATAGCGGCAAGGAATATGCTGAAGCCATAAAAACAAGACATGATACTTTGTTTAAATTCTTAAACTCCTTTCTCCTATTATCCGAAGAAAACTCTAGCAAGGATGCCTGTGAAATGGAACATGTGCTTAGCCCTGCTTCCTTTAAAAGATTTGAGAAATTTATTAGTTTTATAGGTCGAGCTAAGCTGGAAAACGGAGATTCTGTTATTGAAGGTTTTAAGAAAACTTTAGAATAATTGGTCTTTAAACTAAGAGTGAGCTAGTTATAAAAAAGCTAACAAATAAACAATAAAGAGTTACTTTAAAGAGGCGTTATGGAAATATTCTGCCATCATCTATACGAATTTGAAAAAGGCTTAAGAGATTTAATCTTATATACCGGCAAGAAGGAAAATAAAGAGCTAATCGAATCCAAACTGAAAAATAGAAATATAGCTTACTACATAGTTGATGTTAACGAGTATAAAATAAATGTTTTCTTTGGGGATAAATACGCCCTGGAAGTTCTGAAGATCTTTGGAGATAAACCTTTAAATAAGCTTTCAGATGAAGAGGATTATATTCTAGGAATTTTACTGGGGTATGACAGAATGAAACAATGTAAACGCTATTTAAAGCGTAAAAAAGGAGTGATTTCAGAACCTTTAGTAGGCTAATGTTAGACGAATGAAATTTTAAACTCTTATATCTTTGATATTAAATGAATTATAAATAAATTGAGGAGGAAATAAGATGAGTATTGCGATTGTAGGAGGAATTAGAAGCCTTGAAAGAAAATACAAAGATTTCCTAAAAAAGAAAAAATATCGGACTAAAATCTTTAATCAGATGCAACCCGAATTCGTGAAAAGAATTAAAGCTGTAGATGCAGTGATAATCTTTTCAGACACTGTTAGTCACAAGCTTGCGGTCAACTGTAGAAAAGTTTGTAAGAAAAATAATATTTGCTTAATAAACTCGTCTGCCGGAAGTATTTGTAACCTTGAGAAGGCAGTTGATGAAGTAGCATGTAGGATTAGTGAATAACAAAGACAATAAAGATAATCAATAAAACAAAAAAGAAAGGTTAAAAAATGGCAAAATTTGGAATTTTTTACGGAAGTAGCACAGGAAATACTCAGCAAGTAGCTGAATACATTAAAGCAAGTTTAAATGTAGCTGATGAAGATTTCTACGAAGCATCAGAAGCAAAAGCTGAAGATCTAGCAAAATACGATGTAGTAATTTGTGGTTCTTCAACTTGGGGTGTTGGGGATTTACAAGATGATTTTCAAGAATTATATGACAACTTAGATTCAGTAGATCTATCAGGTAAAAAAGTTGCTGTTTTTGGAACAGGAGATTCTTCCGGATTTGCAGACTCTTTTGTTGATTCAATTGGTGTGATTGCTGAAAAACTAGTTGAGCTTGGCGGAGAGCTTGTTGGAATGATTGATAAAGACGGTTATGATTACGAAGAAAGTAGAGCCGAAAAAGACGGTAAACTTTTAGGTCTTGCAATTGATGACAGCATGCTTGATGATGCTGAAGAAAAAGTTCAAGAATGGGTAAAAAACTTTGCGTAAAAATTTTAAACAGCTCCCCTGGTGGGGAGCTATCCAATACTTAAAAAAAGAGAAAACATTCCCCATTATCATGCTTCTGTGTTATATAGAAGCTTTTCTATTATAATGAGGGTTTTCTTGAATAAAAACTAAAACGAAATAAAGAAAGGTAAATTAGATGAAATTAACAAAATTTTTCTTCGGTGTGCTTCTTTTCAGCATACTTTTCTCACTAGCTAGTTGTAGTAGCGATTCTAGTTCATCAGATGATGGCGGAAATAGTGGTAAAATAATGATTGATGCTTCAAATAGTGAAACTTGGGTTTACTACAATGTTCATGACATGAAAGTTGTAGAAGTAGCAGATCCTCAAAATTCACTAGACTGGGATATTGCCTTTAAAAGGTACCAAGTAAAAACTAATAGTGGGACTAGCGGCTCAGGTAATGCAGGAGTTCTCAATCTTTATGACGCAAATTACGATGAAGTTCTAAAAGCTCCTAAAGGTTATTACTGCCAGGATGATTCCATTTCTATTACTATGGTAACAGAAGAGCATTATAGTTATAACAAAGAATTCTATGATTGGTACAATATGGCAGGGGGAATGCCTCCTCAAATGTCTTCTAAAGGCTATACTTATGTTGTAAGACAGGCTGATGGACAGAATTATTTCAAATTAAAATTCGAGAGTTACTATAATCCTGAAACTGAAGATAGTGGCTTTTTAACTATGGATATTGCACCTCTTGCAGAAACTTCTGAGGAAATGATCATGGATATTAAAAAGGCAGAAATTGATGCAACTTCTCAAGCTTCTTGGGTTTATTTTAGTTTTGAAAAAGGTGAAGAAGTAATGGTTGAAAATCCTGAAGAATCTCAAGATTGGGATATCGCTTTCAATAGGTACAGAGTTAAAACCAATAGTGGAACAAGTGGTAATCTTGGTTTTGGAGCTCTTTTAATTGGTGATACTGATGACGGAGCAGAATTTAAAAAAATAAGAGAATTTGATGGAAATGAAGAATTTACTGCGGATGAAGACATGATTGATTATTCTGGAAATCCATTCTCAGGCAATCCTGTATTATACTATATGGCAGATATGAGCAGTATGCCTCCTCCGGCTGACAGTACCAGAATCTATGCTGTTCAGACTGCCAAATTCAATTATGTAAAATTACAGTTTACTTACTACAAATCCGGGGAAATTAAATTCCGATACGAAAAAAACTTAACAGCAAAATGGTAGATTTAAAATGAATAAAATAATACTATTGATACTTGTTTTTATGGGAAGCATGCTCTATGCTTCCCCTCAAATTAAAGGTTTTATCAAAAACCAAAATAACAAAGCCCTCTCTAATGCTAATATTTATTTTGAAAATGCTCGTTTTGGCACGACAAGTGATGAAAACGGGTATTTTTCTTTACAATATCCTGCAAAAAAGGATCTTTTGAAAATTAGCATGCTTGGCTATAAAGAATTTTCCTTAAAAATCAATCCCCGCAAAAAATATGAAACTTTAAATATCATTCTTGAAGAAAATGATTTAATGATGGATGAAATAACTGTAACAGCCACTTTAGAAAAAAGATATTTAAAAGATATTACCACTAAGGTTGAAGTAAGAAGGCTTACTGATACTGATACTCAAGATTTTGCGGCAACCGAGGTAGTTAGCGATATTTCAGGGATCACAATTGAAGAAAATGGTTATTCTCGTGGAGTAGCAAAAATCAATGGCTTACCGGCTGATTACTCTTTAGTTCTTCTAGATGGAGAAAGAATTAATAAGGGGCATGGTGGAGTTGATTTAAGTCAAGTTCCTATTGGAAATGTAGAACGAATTGAAGTGGTAAAAGGACCTTCTTCATCTCTTTATGGTAGTGATGCCATTGCAGGAGTTATCAATATTATCACTAAAGACCCCAAGAGAGAACCTCATTTTAATTTGGGTTATGAGCTAGGATCTCACTATACCAACATTTACAATCTAGGTGGAAATTTCAAACTCTATGATTTAGGCGTTAATCTTGGTGGAAGTATCTTTAATACTGAAGGCCGTAAACTTTCAGAAGAATATGACAACCAAAATTTTTATGTAAAAACGGTTTATGGCTCGAAAAATAAGCTTAAAGTATCCTACAATTATTTTAACGAGGAAAGAAACCTTTTTAGAATGAAGGAGAAAAAGCATCGTCTTAAAGCAGAGCAAGAATTTACAATGGGAAAATACGGCAATCTTAAAGGTAGCGTTTATGCGAACTTCTATGATAGAAGCCTATATGCAACCGGAGAAACTAAAGAATCCAATAAAAAAGATTATTCTGCTAAAATGCAATATAGCCTTGGTTGGGGTAAAAACAATCTCTTTATTTCAGGATATGAATTCTGGCAAAAAGATATTGAAAGCTATATTATTACTGATGATGAAATAGTTAATTCTTTTTTTGCTCAGTCTGACTTTAATTTAAGTCATTTTACTTTCACTCTAGGAGCCAGAGGTGACTATCATAAGGCTTGGGGATTTAATCTTAGCCCGAAATTGAACATTATGTATAAATATGAAGATTTATCTCTGAGAGCTTCTTATGGAAGAGGATTTAAAGCTCCAACTGTAGATCAGCTCTATGCTTTTTGGCTGCATGCTCCGGGAGGAGGTCTATGGATAGAGGGTAACCCTGATTTAAGTCCTGAAAAATCAAAAGGTTATAACTTTACTGTTGATTATGCCTTCACGGAAAATCTTAAAATTTCCGGAGATTGCTATTATAACGATATTGCTGATATTATTATTACAGATTATATTGGTCTATATACTGACGGACACCCTCACTATCTCTATGTCAACCACGGAGATCTTAGCACTTACGGAGGCTCAGTAACTTTAGCCTATAGTTTCTTAAGATATTTTAATACAAGAGTTAATTATGACTATACTAGAACTACTGAAAAATTTGATTTACCAAATACTCCAAGAGATCAGATGCGTTTTTCTCTAGGAATGACAGACTATCCTATTTGGGAAAATATTTTAAAATTAAGTTTTGATTTTAAATGCAAATACAGAGGTGATGCTTATCGAGATTATGAAAATATAGAGAAAATTGATAAATCTTTAATTACTAATCTCACAACAACTATGAGAATCTATGATAATTTTAAGCTCGGATTTGCAATTGATAATCTTTTCAATGCAAACTATATGATCTATAGCCAAATGCCTCGTAGAGTTTATAAAGGAAGCATTTCTTACGAATATTAATAGAGGAATTAAATGAACGAAAATAAAAAACAAAATAAGGCTTCTACTGAAGCAGATAAAAATCAAAATACTCCTCAGCACCCGGCCGGCATACCAAAAGGTATGGGTCATCCGGCTGGTGTGCCAAAAACAGCTATGCCGCAAGGGCATCCGGCGGGCGTACCGAAAACAGCTATGCCGCAAGGACATCCGGCTGGTGTACCTAAAACTGCTATGCCACAAGGGCATCCGGCTGGTGTACCTAAAACTGGCATGCCGCAAGGGCATCCGGCTGGTGTACCTAAAACTGGCATGCCGCAAGGGCATCCGGCGGGCGTACCAAAAACTGGCATGCCGCAAGGGCATCCGGCGGGCGTACCAAAGACTGCTATGCCGCAAGGACATCCGGCGGGCGTACCAAAAACTGCTATGCCGCAAGGGCATCCGGCGGGCGTACCAAAAACTGCTATGCCGCAAGGACATCCGGCGGGGGTACCGAAAACAGGCATGCCGCAAGGGCATCCGGCTGGGGTACCTAAAACTGGGATGAGTCATCCTGCGGGAGTAGCAAAAACAAGCCACAGTGGTGCTAAAGCTACGATGAATATTTTGGATGGATCAGAAAAAGAGAAAAAAACAGGCATTGAGCAATTCTATGCTAAGATAAGTAATAATCCAATTTATGATGCTTTTGAAGAAAAACCTTCAGTTCACGCCGGTGGTGGAGGTCGTCCTCTTTTTGGAGAGGATTATACCAAACTTTGGAATGAAGCTGTAGAAGGCTATCAAAGTAAAAATATGAAACTTTATCTTCATACGCCTTTCTGTATTGCCAGATGTTTATTCTGCCCTTTCTATGTCAACAAATCAAGTGCTGCAGACACAAGAACTTACAGAGATTACTTAGTTAAAGAAATTAATATGTCGCCAAGCAATTCTTCTCCTATCAGAGCTCTTTATTTTGGAGGAGGAACGCCCACAGATCTAGAAATAGAAGATTTTGAAGAAATTTTCAAAGCTTTGAGAAAGAAATTTAAATTCGCCAATGATTGTGAAATTACAATTGAAGGAAGAATAAAGGGTTTTACCAAAGAAAAAGCTCAAAGATTATTAGATCTTGGAGTTAATAGATTCTCATTGGGAGTTCAGAGTTTTAATACTCAAGTTAGGAAATCTATTGGTAGAGTCTGTAGTAGAGAAGAAGTTATTGAAACTTTAAATATGCTCAGTAGCTTCAATTCGGCAGTTGTGGTAATTGACCTTATTTACGGACTTCCAAATCAAACTATGGATATTTGGCTTGATGATATTGATACTATTTTCAGGGAAACAAATCTCGATGGAGTAGATCTCTACCAATTAAATATTCTAAAGGGAACTCCTCTTTATGAGCAAGCAGTCCAAAAAATCAATTTCAAGGCAGCTTCTGTGCAAGAGCAAGCCGAATTTTTCCTAGCAGGCAATAAGATGATGAGAGAAAGATATGTTAGAAGAGATTCTATCAGACATTATAGCTTTGGAATTAGAGAAAGAGGAATCTATAATAGCATGACTAAATATGGTGGCGATTGTTTGCATTTTGGTAGTGGAGCCGGCGGTGGCATGGGTAAATACGGAGTTTT
>PDWI01006327.1_pt1 | contig 14918 bp, 13 predicted proteins | sample 1430891 | NCBI WGS metagenome assembly PDWI01 (sample SAMN01162508, study PRJNA174530) | Oral metagenome, whole genome shotgun sequencing project. | biome: Marine environment; feature: Marine mammal; material: Swab sample of the gingival sulcus; isolation source: swab sample of gingival sulcus... | reverse complement strand
ACGAAATTTTATGAGCTGGGCATGGGAATGATCTGCTGCCCATGAACCTGCGTTCATGTGATCTGCCAAGGCATCCAGAACCATAAATCCGATATTGTGCCGGGTATGGGCATATTCAGCCCCCGGATTTCCAAGACCTGCGATAATCTTTATGGGAGACATGGAAAAATAAAAAACAGATCCCTATCCATCAAATACGCCGGAAAAGGGATCTGCTAAAATTCCGAAAAATTTTGAATGATTATTCAGAATCTTCAGAAGAAGCTTCTGCTGTTTCAGCAACTACATCTTCTTCATCAACGTCTTCGTCAGCTTCCTCCACCTCGGCAGAAGGAGCAACAACAGTAAGAATGGTAAAATCCACATCATGCGGAATCTCAACCTTTCCTCCAAGATTCAAGTCCTCAACATGAACAGAATCTCCCACTTCAAGATCTGTAGCATCAATCTGAATGGTTTCAGGGGTATCAGCAGGCTTACAAAGGATATCAAGCTCACGACGAATGATTTGCAGCATTCCGCCGTCCTTAACACCCTTGCATTCTCCAACGACTTCCACAGGAACAGTAACACTTACCTGGGTATCCAGATCAATCTCATGGAAATCCACATGCAAATATTCAAGGCCGTAAATATCTGTCTGAAAATCCTTGAGCATGGCAGTTCTGTTTTTGCCGGCTCCATCCTCAATCTTCAAATCAAAGAAAAGCCCGGAGGTACCATTTTCCCGAATCACACGGTCAAAGTCAATGGCATCAAGAGAAAGGACAACGGGTTCTGTCTTGGAACCGTACAATACCGCAGGAATCTGTTTTTCCCTGCGCAAGCGTCTTGCGACACCTTTCCCTGTTTCTTTCCGCAATGTTGTTTTCAATTCAACTAGTTCCAAAATTTATTCCTCCGTGTTCGTTATATATGTCGGATAGCACTTAATATATTAAATCTATTGTATAATTAAAGGTGCAATCAAATTTTTCATCCATCACACAAAAAGGGAGCTTACAGAATCCCCTCTGTAACTACGCATAATGGCCTCTCCAACCAATTTCGCAATAGATAATGTCCTGATTTTATCGCATTGTTTTGCATTCTCTGACAAGGGAATCGTATCTGTTGCCACAAGGGAACAAAGAGCTGAATTTTCGATACGCTCAATGGCAGGGCCGGACAAAACCGGATGGGTACAATAGGCATGCACTTCCCTTGCTCCCCGGTCAAGGATCACAGAAGCTGCCTCGGTAAGGGTTCCTGCTGTGTCCACCATGTCATCAATCACAATGGCAGTTTTATTTTTCACATCTCCGATAACGGCCATGGCCTTTGCCTGGTTCGGCGCATTTCTTCTCTTGTCCACAATGGCAAGCCCGCAATTCATTCTCTTTGCATAGGCCCTTGCACGCTCAACACCACCAGCATCAGGAGAAACCATCACAAGCTCGTCATTGTAGTTGGTTTTCAAATCGTTGATGATAACAGGTGCTGCATAGAGATTATCCACAGGGCCATTAAAAAATCCCTGGATCTGGCCTGCATGGAGATCCATGGTAATTACCCGGTCCACACCGGTATATTCCAACAGCCCCGCCACCATCTTTGCACTAATGGGAACTCTGGGAGAAACTTTTTTATCTTGGCGGGCATATCCAAAATAGGGAATCACAGCTGTAATTTTACTGGCAGAAGATCTTCTGAAAGCATCAATCAGCAAAAGCAGCTCCACAAGATGGTCGTTTACAGGGTTACAAGTGGATTGGATAATATATACATCCTGTTGCCGAACATTTTCGTGAATCTCCACCTGAATTTCACCATCGCTGAACCGATTGAGCTTTAACTTTCCCAATGGTTTTGAAAGATAGTCTGAAATCCTGTTGGCCAGCACGGGATTGGAATTTCCAGCAAAAATCGACAAGTCACTCATGGAATTTACTCTTTATGCGTTATCTGGGATGTTAAATTTAAGCATCTGAATCTGTCTTTGAACAAAAAAATAGCGGAATACGAGTTTTCCCCGTTTCCGTATCCACAATATTTGGCTGGGGCGAGAGGATTCGAACCTCTGAATGCAGGGATCAAAACCCTGTGTCTTACCACTTGACGACGCCCCAGTATCTTTTCAGCTTCAATACAATCTTCTGTAAAATGAGGTGAGAAAAAATTCTGCCTGCTCTCCGGCATATTCTCTTCTGCCAATCTCATATCCTTTTCTGGCTTGCTCGTATGATGGATACAATGTGAATAAACAGGATCCGCTGCCGGACATATACATTTTTTTGTTCAACACCTGCCCCAACCGGGTCTCCATTGCCTGTATTTCAGGATACAGGGAAAATGCAGCCTCAGCCAAATCATTCTCTCCAAAAGAGTCCCCAGAAACATCCAGGGATTCCATTACAGGATTCACCCAATAAATTGGATCAGTAATGGTATAGCATTTTTCCCCTTGTGTCAAATAGAAATCATATTTTTGAAATACCGAGGCCGTGGATGCAGACAAACCAGGATAGCAAACCAGTACAGACCAATCCCATAAATGAAATTCAATCTGTCTGATTTTTTCCCCTGCACCCTGGATCAGGGCTGGATTTCCATACACAAAAAAAGGGACATCTGCCCCCAGGGTCATTCCCATCCCGGCAAGACTTTCCAAGGGGAATGGAAAAGGGACAAATTCGTTTAAGGCCAGCAGTACAGAAGCTGCGTTGGAACTGCCTCCGCCAAGTCCGGCTCCTGTGGGGATCTGTTTTTCAATATGAATATCAAGTTCTCCAAAGGGGGCCTTCCCTGTCCTTTCTTTGTACTCACGTGAAAATACGCTGGCAGCCTTGTATGCCAGATTGGTTTCATCACAAGGCACACCGGGATAAGAACATGCAATCCTGATGGCCTGCTCCTCATCTGTATCAGCAGCAGCATTCCTGATATCCATACAAATTTTATCGGTGATGCCAATGGGAGCCATCAATGATACAAGTTCATGATAGCCGTCTGGACGCTTGCCTGTAACCTGTAAAAACAGATTGATTTTTCCGGGCGAAAGGACTTCCATACAACGTACGTACTTACCTGGTTGCTTCAACAAATTCCAGACGAAGCTCTGTCAAAAGAGCTTTCAACAGATTTTTCTCTTCTTCCGTAAGATTTCCTGCTGTCTTTTCTTCCAACATGGCAATCATGTCAATGGTATTTCTGGCAAGTTCCAGATTCATGGTTGTTTTTCCGGTAGAAGGATCTTCCAGTTTGCCCAGCTGAACCATACCGGAAGAATACAGGGACAGTATAAAACTTGAAAAATCAATGGGGGGGAGATTACATTTTGCGCCTTCCTGGAATTGTCCTTCCTCCATTACAAAGCCATTTCCTTGTGCCATGGGAAACTCCTCCTTATTTTTCTAATCCATCCATAAACTTGCAGTACCTCTGGGAAAATGCCCATGCCTGACGGCAACATCTCTTACCGTCTGCCCATTATTGTCTGAAAGATCCCATTGATTGAAATCATTGGGAAGGCACCCAAAATAAGCTGCTTCATGGGCAACACTCCATCCGTCATTATCTGCCAGGACCCAATCATTAAAGCCGTCGGGCAACCGATGCAAAGGCACGGCAGCATGGGCAATCGTCCGTCCGTTTTTTCTTGGCATCACAATATCCCACCCGCTGAAACTGGCAGGCAAATGCCCATTCATGAGTGCCTCCTGGGCTACGGTTATCCCGTTATTATCCGCCATTTCCCATTGGTGGAACCCTTCAGGCAATTTGGTCCTTTTGACAAGGACATGGGCAACGGTTTTTCCGGTATTGTCTGACATTTCCCAATCCGTAAAATCCACAGGCAGCCCATCAAAAAGTGCCGCAGTATGGGCAACTGTCCAGCCATCTTCGGTTGCAAGATCCCATTGGGAAAACCATACGGGCAAATTTCCATTCTGGGCAGCGATGTGGGCCAGGGTATAGCCGTTCGTATTTGTCAAATGCCAATCGGAGAAATCATCGGGCAGCCGCCCCCTTCTCGAAGAAACTTCCATAAAAAAACTTCTAATTTCTGCCTGTGTATATTCCATGAATTTTCTCCAAAATTATACGTAGCCTATTTCTTCTTTGAATCCCAAGGAGGACAACATCAGGAAGCTGGCAGGTAGCCATCATCAACAAACTGCTCATCCCTGCTTTGACGGGCAGCACTATTGGCAAGGGCATCGGCACGTTCGTTCAAGGGATTGCCGGCGTGTCCCTTGACCCATTGAAATTGCAGACAAGAAAACCCCTCTGTCAAATCCAGAAGTTTTGCCCACAGATCAGGGTTCAGCGCAGGTTTCCCATCAGACTTTTTCCAATTCCTGCGTTTCCAGGATTTTGCCCACCCCTTCACAATTCCATTGATGGTGTATTGGGAGTCACTATACACCGTAACCTCTTTTTCCCTGCAATCCTGCAGATTTTCCAGGGCAACAATAACTGCCATCATTTCCATACGATTATTGGTTGTATGCTGGTACCCCCTGGAAAACTCATATTGATTTTCACCAGCCTGGATCACAATACCATATCCCCCAGCCCCTGGATTGTTGATGGAAGAACCATCGGTATAGACCCTTACAAAGTCCGCATAGGCAGAAATTTTTTCTGAGGAGAAAATAGAATCTCCATCTTCATCATGTTCAAAGGGACTCTCCACCGTCAGGCTTTTTTGGGGATCACATCCCAGCATGAGATTCAGATTCTGGATGGCAGCTCCGGCTGCTCCCTTTCCAAGATTGTCCAGACAGGCGGTGAGCAGAATATGGTTTGTACTGCCCCAGACAAAAATATCCACCCGGTTGGTATGGTTGCACCCAAGGGGAGACAAAAAGCCCTGATCCAGATATTGATCCATGGGAGGCCCCATGACACGAACAAAGACCTGATTTTCGTAGGCTTCATCAAGGATGGCACGAATCTCATCCACATCAGAGTTTTTTTGCAGAAAAGAGGAAAACATAGGGACATGAACCAGCATTCCCCGGTAAAAATCCCCTACGCTGGGAGAAAACAGGGGAGTATGAGACAAGCCACCAAAATATTTCATTTCTGTCTGGTGTTTATGTTCCAGGGAAAACCCATAGGGACGGCAGGCAAGATTTTTGCTTTGTCCACAACCATCAGAATTGTGGAGTTGTATGAGTTTTTTTCCGCCGCCGCTGTAGCCGCTCAGGGCATGAACCGTCACAGGATAATCCCTTGGCAAAACACCTGCTCCAACCAGGGGATTTACCATGAGTACAAACCCCGTTGGATAGCATCCAGGATTGGCAACAAATCTTGCATTGGCAATTTTTTCTGCCCAGTCGGTATGTTCGCCCGTAAAAGGATCATGGGAAAGTTCGGGCAGGCCATACACCCAATCTGGATTTGTGCGGTGGGCAGTAGATGCATCAATGATTCTGGTGGAAGAATTTTCCACCAACCCCACAGACTGCCTTGCAATATCATCTGGCAGACATAAAATCACAAGATCTGCTTCATTGATACATTCCTTTTTTGCAGCAGGATCCTTGCGAAGGGAATCATCAATCAAGACCAGCTCAATGTCATCACGTTTTTCAAGCCTCTGCCGAATTTCAAGTCCTGTGGTTCCTTCCTGCCCGTCAATGAACACCCTGTACATGGAACAATCCTTTATTTATGATTTTCTTCTGCAAAAACAGGAGATACATCAAATCCCAGTTCTTCCAGCATGGCAATATCACTTGCAATGGAAATCCCGGAGGTTGTGAGCATATCCCCTGTGATAGCTGCATTGGCACCGCTCAAAAATGCCTGCCGTCCCTTATCATCCATCTGCCCTCTTCCTCCGGCAAGACGGATATAGGAGTTGGGCAAAATAAACCGAAAAATTGCCACAATTCTAAGTACCTCATCCTTTGTCAGAATGGGCATATTTTCCAGGGGGGTTCCTGGTATGGGGGACAGAACATTCAGCGGAACAGAGGTAACGCCAAGTTCTTTCACGGTAAAGGCAAGGGAAATCCGATCCTCCATGGTTTCCCCAAGTCCCATGATCCCGCCGCTGCATATACTTAGTCCTGCCTTCTGGGCAGCCCGGATGGATGCTATTTTTTCCTCATAGGTGTGGGTGGTACAAATCCTGGGAAAATGTGCAGCAGATGATTCCAGATTATTATGATAGCGAACAAGGCCATGCTCTTTGAGCTGCTGAAAATCCTCAAAGGACAACAAGCCATTGGAGGAACACAATTGAATGTTCACATTGTCCCGGATATGGGCCAAGGCATCGGAAATTCCGTTCAGGTCTCTTGGCGAAAGCCGTCGTCCCGAAGTAACCAGAGAAAATCTGTGGACACCGCTTTGGGCGTTATATTCCGCTTCCCTTGTCATTTCTTCCACACCCAGCAGGGGGTAGGTTTCTACAGCTTCCACAGGATACCTGCTGGACTGGGCGCAATAGGAGCAATCTTCGCTGCACGCACCACTCTTGGCGTTGATAATGGTACAAAGATCAAAGGAATTTCCCATGAAATGTTTCCGAATGTCATTGGCACATTCACACAGGGTTCCAAGATCCGCTTCCACAAGGGCCAAAGCCTTCATCCGGGTAATTTGCTGACCATCCAAAATTTCCCTGGCAATTTTCTCCGGCATGACTACTTCCTTTTCTGTACTTGATAGTATTCCTTGACACTCATATTTTTATAAGCGCCGGTTGTCACATAATCCATGAAAAAAGAAAACACAAGAGGCTCCATGTAGCCCGGCACCCGATAGATAAAATTTCCATTCTGATCCAGGAAACGATTGTCCGGCAAGCCTCTGACACCGTATTTTCTAACGAGGTCCTGGTATTGATCGGCATTCACCTTGATGGAGATAAAATGCCCATTCAGGGCCGCAATAACGTCCTCTTTTTCAAAGGTTTCCCGTTCCATTTTCCGGCAATATCCACACCAATCCGTAAAAAAATGGAGGAATACAGGTTTGTTTTCCTCTTTTGCCAGACTCATTCCCTTGTCATAATCCACCCAATGGATGGATTCTGCAAGGCAAAAACAGGGGAATATCAAAAGAAAAAAAGATAAATATATGAATTTTAACCGCATGTGATTTTCCTTATAAAAAATGATTTGTTACAATAACCATTCAAGTCTTCTTTTGCTGCAAAACAAATATACTGCTGTCCCCAGTACGGCCCCTGCAAAATCCGCCAGAACATCATATACAGAAGCTGTTCTTGTGGGGATAAAACTCTGATGAAATTCATCAAGGATACCAAACAGACTGACCAGGAAAACAGCAGCAAGCAGGGTAATTTTCCCAGACAAAGGCCGTTCTGCCTTGAGCCAGCGGCAGCACAAAAAACCCATCAATCCGAATGCCCCGAGGTGCATGATTTTGTCCCCCCCGAAAGCAAGTCGGGGAGAAATATCAACTCCAGGAAAATGCGATTGAACGGCTATAAAGGTACAGAAGACAAGCAGGGGCAGACGGTAGAAAAGATTGATTTTCAAACCAGACACCATCTGTCATCAGGCAAATACAGGGGCTTCTGCCTGGTATCCATTTATGGAATCCAGCACTTTGGTACAAAACTCCTCAAAAGGCAGATCCATTTTTACCTTTCCGTCCAGAGTTCTCACGGACAGGGTGTTATTTTCCCTTTCCTTTTCACCGATGGTCAGGATCAAGGGGACATAATCCAGCTGGGCATCCCTGATTTTCTTTTTCAGGGATTCGTTCCTTTCATCCACTTCACAGCGGATTCCCCTTATCCGAAGCTGTTCTTCCACCTTTCTTGCATGGGTAGAAAGCTCTGTATTGATGGGCAGGATAATGGCCTGAACCGGAGCCAGCCAAAGGGGGAATTTGCCGGCAAAATGCTCCACAAGGATTCCGAAAAACCGTTCCATGGAACCATAAATTACCCGATGCACCATGATGGGACGGTGCTTTTCATTGTCCGCTCCCTTATAGGTGAGATCAAATCGTTCCGGCAGGGACATATCCAGCTGCACGGTTCCGCATTGCCAGGTTCTGCCCAGGGCATCCTTGATGTGAATATCAATCTTTGGCCCGTAAAAAGCCCCGTCCCCTTCGTTGATGACATATTCCTTGCCATATTCCTTAAGGGCAGATTCAAGCCCACTAGTGGCCTTTTCCCATTGTTCGTCACTACCAATGGATTTTTCCGGTCTGGTGGACAATTCCAGATGAAAATCCAGCCCGAACCTGGAATATATCTTTTTGGCAAGCTGCAATACACCCAGCACCTCGGACTGAATCTGATCGGGAGTCATGAAGATATGGGCATCGTCCTGGTGAAAGGCCCGAACCCGAAAAAGTCCTGACAAGGCACCAGATAATTCATGGCGATGCACCAGACCAATCTCCCCGGCGCGCAGGGGCAAATCCCTGTAAGAATAGGACTGGCTCTTGTATAAAATCATTCCGCCCGGACAATTCATGGGCTTGATGGCGTATTGCTCGTCATCAATGACCGTGGTGTACATATTTTCCCGGTAATTTTCCCAGTGCCCGCTTTTTTCCCACAGCTTCCGGGTAAGCATCACAGGGGTCTTGGTTTCCACATAACCTGCTGCAGTATGCTCTTTTCGCCAATAATCCAGCAAGGCATTCCACATGGCAATTCCCCTTGGGTGAAAAAACGGCATACCAGGTGCTTCATCGTGGAAAGAAAACAGATTCAAGCGGGTTCCCAGTTTCCGATGATCGCGCTTTTTGGCCTCTTCAATGAGATTCAGATAGGATTTCAGCTGCTTTTTATCAAAAAAGGAAATCCCGTACAGCCTCTGCAGCTGCTCCCTGCTCTGGTCTGCCCGCCAATAGGCACCGGAGGTTTTCATCAGCTTGAAGCCTTTGATTAGTCCCGTATGGGGGATATGGGGTCCGCGGCAAAGATCCACAAATTCTCCGTTCTGGTACAGGGAGATTTCCCCGTCTTCCAAATCATTGATGATTTCCAACTTAAAGGGATTGTCCTTAAACAATTCCAGAGCCTCGGCCTTTGAGACCACTTTTCGTTCAAAGCCCGCATCCGCCTTTATAATCTTTTTGATTTCCTCTTCAATGGCAGGGAACTGCTCCTCGGAAATGGGGGGCATATCAATATCATAATAAAACCCGTCATCCACAACAGGACCAATGGTAAGCTTTGCATTGGGATACAATTTCAGCACAGCCTCGGCCATGACATGGGCGCTGGAATGACGCAGAATCTCAATGGCGTCATCATCCTTGACGGTGATAAAACGAACCGTTGCATCCGTTTCTATGGTTCGGCTCAAATCCAACTGGCGGCCGTCAATTTCCATGGCCACACAATTTCTTGCAAAGCCCGGGGAAATGCTTTGGGCCACATCCATCCCCGTGGGCGGGGAATCAAACTCTCTGGTACTGTTATCGGGAAATCCTATGGTGATCATTGTATTTTGTCCATTGTGTTTTACCAAAAATCCATATACAAAGGGCACAGGTAACGCAATATGCCGTACAAATCCATCCACAGCAAAAAAGCATACCGGGCAATTCATAATAAGTCATATAATCTGCCTGATAATATAATGAGTTGGCGAATCAAACGCAGAAATACGCCGACATCAAAACCCACAACCATTACATGACACCTGTCTAATATGGTCATCCAATGATTTTTTGCAAGGTGTATTCAGGCAACCATTATAAAAGAATTAAGAACATTAAAAAATCCGCTATAAACAATCAAGTAAAAAATGTCTGATTTTTCCTTCATTACCTCGGATGACAAATTGGCAGAAGCATGTAACCAATTATCATCACAAAAAATTATTGCAGTAGATCTCGAAGCGGACTCCATGTACTGTTTTTCAGAAAAAATCTGCCTGATCCAGATTGCAGATAGGGAGCAGGCATATCTGATTGATCCCTTTGAAATCTCGGATATGACTCCATTTATCAGGGTTCTGGAATCTCCGGTTATCATAAAGGTCTTCCATGGTTCGGATTTTGACGTCAGAAGCCTTGACCGCCAGTGGCAGGCCAGAATCCAGAATTTGTTTGATACCCAGATTGCCTGCAAATTTCTCAACATTGAAAAACATGGACTTGGAGATTTACTGGAAAAATTCTTCCAGATCAGCGTGGACAAACGTTTTCAGAAATCCAACTGGGCCAGGCGCCCCCTGCCCGAAGACATGATTGCCTATGCCCTGACAGATGTAACCCGCCTCATTGAACTGCATGATATTCTGGTGGAAAAACTAGGGGAAGCAAAACGGCTTGAATGGGCAAAGGAAGAATGCAAAATGCAGACAAAAGTTCACTATGAAGATCCGCACACACCACCCCTGTTCAAAAAATTCAAGGGAGCAGGCAAACTGGACAAAAGAAGTCTTGCCGTTCTGGAAAATCTCCTGCTGTTCAGGCAGGACATGGCACGAAAAAAAGACCTTCCCCTGTTCAAAATCATGTCCAATTCTGCCATTCTGGAAATGACCAGACTGCGTCCCAAAAATACGGATCAGCTTATCCACAAAAAGATATTCAGTACAAAACAGGCTGGCATGTATGGAAACGGCTGCATTGAAGCAATCAAACAGGCAATGGACATCCCGGACGATCACCTGCCCGTCTATCCCAAAAAGGAAAAACAGATCATTTCGGCACAGATGCGTAAATGTGCCAAGGCATTGAAAGTAAAAAGGCAGGAGATCAGCTCCCGGCTGCAAATGGATCCGGGCTTTGTTCTGAACAACAAAACCATTTCGGCATTATGCCAGGGAAATCCACAGGACGTGAATCTTTCTGCCTGTGGAATGAAAAACTGGCAGATTGAAAATTTTGGGAAAGAAATACTTGGCGTACTGGAAGCGTACGCCAAGTAAAAAATTTCCTGGACACTCTATTGGCCGGCCGGCGACAGCAATTCCTTTTCTACGCCGGGATTGTCTGTAAACACATGCACATCCCTCTGGGGATCAAGTTTTATAAATATGTTATCCTTTTTGTTCCATGGCAGTTTGAATAATAATGTGTATTACAGGAGATGCTCCCGGATATAATCCACGCCATTCTTGAACAGGATAATCCCGATGGTCATGGAATCATCCAGGGGTACCCCCTTCCGATTGGCGTCTTCTTTCTGACTTGTCCAATGGGGGTGATTCGTCACATGGTTGTAGGCTTCAGGATGGGGCATAAGACCAAACACCCTTCCTGTGGGGTCACAAATTCCTGCAATGTCTGCAAGAGAGCCGTTGGGATTTTCCGGGAATTTTCCTTTGGCAGGGTTTCCCCCGGCATCCGCATATTGCAGTACCACCTGATGATTTTGCAGCAAATGTTCCAGCACAGCAGGATCAGCAATGAATTTTCCCTCGCCGTGGCGAATGGGGAAACAGACCTTATCCATACCCTTTGTAAACACACAGGAACTTTTTTCATCCACCTTCATATCCACCCAATGATCCCGAAAATTACCGCAATCGTTAAAAGTTAAGGCAGTAGAACGCTTTGTATAATCGCCGTCAATTCCAGGCAGCAGACCAATATTTACAAGTGTCTGGAATCCATTGCAGATTCCAATGACGAGTTTACCCTGTGCCACAAAATCTGCCAGGGCTTTTCCCAGATGATTTTTCAGTTTCAACGCCTGGATCACCCCGGCACCGTGGTCATCTCCCCAGGAAAAGCCCCCGCCAAGGGCAAGGATATGGACATCATCCAGTAACACCTCTCCTGCAATCAAGGAGTTGATATGAACTCGCCGCACCTCGGCCCCTGCAAGGGAAAGGGCAAAGGCGGTTTCATTATCGCAGTTCAGGCCAAAGCCCGTGAGAACCAATGCACGTACACTCATATCATATCTCCAAAACAATGGGTAAAAGCGTCTTCAAGGGAGGAAAGGTCAAGATCAACAAGGAGTTGCCCCTTTTGTCCGCGGATCACAAGGCCGGAATCCGCCTCTGTAACAACACCGATTTTTGCCACGGCAAGCCCCTTACACAATTTTTCAAATTCTCCTGCCTGTTCCGGGGCAAGGGTGGCCAAAAATCTGCCCGAAGATTCAGAAAACAGCCTGGCCTGATCCGTAACCACTCCCGAACACGGGAAATTTTCCACACCAAGATCAATATCCATCCCAAGGCCGCCGCCCAATGCCATGAGGCAAAGGTGAACGGCAAGCCCACCCCTTGCCACGGCATGGCAGGAAGCAAGCATCCGGTGATCCATGGCTTTTTCAACGGCCTTGTACAGCACTTTGTTCCGGGCAAAATCCACCCTGGGAACATGGAGACCGGTTTCACCGAACAAATCATAATAGGCAGAACCACCAAGCTCGTCAGCGGTTTCTCCCACCACATATACAAAATCACCTGGCTGTTTTGGTTCCAGGGTTACACAATCCATGACATTTTCCACAAGGGAAGTGGCGGAAAATTGCAGGGTTGCCAGGGCAGACACCTTGATTCTTTCGCCAAATCTGCCTTCCAGATGACCATCCACATACATGGAATCCTTGCCTGACAGCAATGGTATTTCATAGGCCATGCAGGTGTCTTTCAGGGCCATGCAGGAACGAACCAGCTGGGCAGCCTTGAATTTCCCGTCAGGATTGGATACAGGATCATAGCCGATGTGGGGCCAGCAAAAATTGTCCACACCGCCCACATGCGCAAGAGTACCGCCCACGGAAATAAGCCTTCGCAGCGCCTCGTCAATGGTGCAGGAAGTCATGTGATAGGCATCAATTTTTCCGTACCAAGGCAACAGGGACTGGGAGAATGCGATCCCTCTGCTGCTTTCCAGAACCGGACGGGTAACCGAAGCATCGGAGGGAATATTTGCCTTTACGCCCACAAGGGGCTTGATGACCGAACCACCCTGGACTTCATGGTCATACTGACGAAAAATCCATTCCTTGGACGCGGTATTGGGATCTGTCAGCATGGCAAGCACAATCTCATTCATGGATTCTGGCACCGAGATCACAGGCTCCACAAGGCCCCTGGTTTCAGGGCTTGTCCATTTTGCCTCAAATTCCCAGGCAGGAAAGCCCTTGTCCAGCAAATCCATATCCACATAGGCACAGGTTTCACCGTTATATGTAATGTGCAGTTTTCCCGTATCCGTGTATTCTCCGATGACCGTGGATTCCACCTCGTGCAGGGCAGACAATTCCATGAAGCGATCCAGATTCTCAGGATGAATGCAGATGGTCATGCGTTCCTGGGATTCGGATACCCAGATTTCCCACATGTCCAGCCCCTCGTATTTCAAGGGGACTTTATCAAGCTCAACAATGCAGCCATTTGACATCATGGCCGATTCACCCACAGAAGAAGACAGACCGCCGCCGCCGTTATCCGTGATAAAGGCGATCAAACCCTCATCCCGGCAGGCAAGGAGAAAATCATGCATTTTTTTCTGGGTATAGGGATCACCAATCTGCACGTGACCTGCCGGCGTATTTTCGGAATAGGATTCAGAGGATGCTGTAACTCCGTGAATGCCGTCCTTTCCCACCCGGCCACCGCTCATGATAATGAGATCGCCAGCCGTGGTGGTTTTCTCATGACTGGGACGTCCCTCAATACTGGCGGGCATGATGCCCAGAGCCGTCACAAACACAAGACTTTTTCCCATGTATCCGTGGTCAAAAGCCACCTGGCCAAAAGTGGTGGGAACCCCACTTTTGTTGCCTCCATCCTTTACTCCTTCAATGATACCGTCCAGCAGCCTTCTGGGATGCAGCGGCGGTTTCAAAGGCCCCTCATAATCGGTGAATCCTGTGCAAAATCCAAAACTTCCCATGAAAAGCCTTGCCCCAAGACCTGTACCCAGAGGATCGCGGTACACCCCTACAATCCCTGTGATGGCACCGCCATAGGCTTCCATATTGGATGGTGAATTGTGGGTTTCCCCGGTAATAACATAATTGGTGTCATCATCAAATTTTCCCACTCCGGCATTGTCCCAGAGTACAGAAACCACCCAGTCCTTCTTTTCCTTTAATTCCAGGGTGGGTTCCCGGATATAGGTCTTGAACAGGGACTCAATGGTGCGGGTTTCCCTTGTCTCTGCATCGGTATAGCGAAATACCCCGTTAAAAGTATTGTGATTACAATGGTCGCTCCTTGCCTGGGAAATGTATTCCAGTTCCAGATCCGTTGGCTGGGAAAGCCCCATTTTCTTTCGATCTTCCATGACACCAGGGTCCAGAAAATAGGATCGGATCACAGGAATATCCCTGGGATGCAGGGCAAGGTTACGTTCCTGGCTGATTCTTGAAAGGACATCATCAGAATCAATGGAAAGGGCAGAACAACAAGGTGTGTGATTCATGATGACCTTGGGAGGAACAACGCCGACACCCACATCAGGATTCCAGTCCTGCCGGGAAAAAATCCCGTACTGCTGGATAATGGAATTGGACAAAAGCTGACCTGCAAGTACTTCCATGTCCTGCCGGGCCAAATTCTTTCCCGTGATGCAATACCGCAGGGAAGTATATGCCGCCTGCACAGGCGAGTTGTCTTTTCCCAGAAGATCCTGTATGGCTTCAAGGGCCGTAGCCCCGGCATTATCCCTGACACCGGGCCGAAGACCGATCCAGATACACCAGTCAAAATCCAGATCCAGGGGTTGAAAGGCCGACACCTGGGTTACCGGATTGGTAAAAATCTCCTGACGGATCAGATCCAACTGATCTGCAGAAAGATCCGATTCCAGAGTAAGCATGTGAACGCATCTGGCTGAATCCAGGAGAATCTGAAAATAGGATGCGGCCTTTTGAATCAATGCCTGTGCCTTGGCATCGGCAAGATCAGGCTTCAGGGCAATTTCCAATGTAGAAATCATCATAGGGTTCCATTCAGCAATTTGAAAATATCATTATAAAAAACAAATACCATGAGGGCGATGAGCAA
>PDWI01006326.1_pt1 | contig 14923 bp, 11 predicted proteins | sample 1430891 | NCBI WGS metagenome assembly PDWI01 (sample SAMN01162508, study PRJNA174530) | Oral metagenome, whole genome shotgun sequencing project. | biome: Marine environment; feature: Marine mammal; material: Swab sample of the gingival sulcus; isolation source: swab sample of gingival sulcus... | reverse complement strand
TTTAAGAAAACAGGACTACCATGAGCCATCTTTTCAACTAGTGTGAGTTTTTCTTTTAAAATATTTTGCTTACTTTCAAAATTATCGAGATGCATATTATCGATATTAGTAATCACACAAGCTTCTGGTAAAGAACCAGAGGCTACTGCCGGCATTATTTCTGGTGTATAAATATCAAATTCATGAACCAAAAAATCTTGCTTTTCATCTAATCTTTGAATATTTTTAAGCATGTACTCTAAAGTATTTTCATCACCTAAACTTCTGATAACATAAAAGTGCCTACCGAGCACACTATAAATCATATCTTTGGTGACGGTTTTACCAACACTACCGGTAACTGCGACTGTTTTCGCCTGATAGGAACATTTTAAGGCTTTACTCACTCTAATCATTTTATCGTACATATAATTACAGAGAACAAATGGGCCATCAATGGTTAAACGTTCAAAATGCCGTTTTGTTACAAATACTACTTTCGGTTCTTTACGCATGATAAATTGCATATAATCATCAACGTTTTTATCTTTTAAATACTTGTCATGACAAAAGAAAGCACCACCTGCTTTTATGTGATTGGGAGAATAAGCAATATTAGTTAACTCTTCACTCTGTTTTTCAACTAAACGCAACGGGATTTGCAAATCAATAACATCAAAAAGCTGTCTTATTTTCATTTTGAACTCCTTATTTTATTATGATAATCTCTCTTTAGTTTTAATTTGTTCTCTAAATACTGTTTGACTGATTTATCATAGTCTGGATATTTATGTAATTCCTGATGCATATTAATTTCTAATATTTTAAAACCATAATCACAAAGCACTAAATCAAAACCCAAGTATTCTATGGGTGATAAATACAAGCAAATGGAATTAATAACTTGACACAGTTCTTCCCAATTAGGAATTTTTCCAATTATTTGCTGATTCGTATCAGGATGTTTATCAATTTCTATATATTGATGATTGATTAACATTTCGGCCTTTAAAATCTTACCATTACGGTGATTGAGGGAAACCGAAATACCCCCTGCTGCTATATTGTCTACTGTCCCACTTTTACTATTTGCTATTCTCAGATAAGCAGATACTATTTGAGGTGAACTACCATCTGTATTAATCACCATTAATCTTATCGTGCTAGTCGCTTTGTTATAAATTTTGTTAATCTGTTGATGACTCTCTATATATTCGCTAACAATATAATCTCTATCAAGATTGAGAAGAAAATTCGATAGGTCAAATTTTGATACTTCTCTCTCATTAATAAAGAAACTTTGATCATGATAATTCAACTTATAAAATCCCTTGCCATGCACTGAAATAACGGGTTTTAATGCTAAATTTGATACTTTTATCAACAGGCCTATGATATCTTCAACATTATTTTGACTAGACTGAGCTTTACAATTGATAATTTTTAATCCATTCGGTTCAAAAATTAAATAAAAATAATACTTTGGTAAATACTCACTATACTGCTTTAAAATATAATTAAATTGTATCTTATCCCTAAACCATTTTCGATAATAATTATTTATTTGCCGTAACCATTTGTAATCACGATCGGATAAAAAAAGTGAATAGTTTTCCTTGTTTAAGCCGTATTGCTCAATTCTATAAGAGTAAAATCCAAGTCTATTTGCCCATAATTTTTCGAAAATTGTATAATCTCCACTCTTATCACGCCAATCATCCATCAACCCTAATAGCCAGTTTCTATACATATAATCCTGCCACCCACTATTTTTTAAAGCGAATTTCATTATTTTTTTTGTTTGTTCTTTCAGGCTAGTGGTTAATTTTTTTTGAAAAATAGTTTTCTTCAAGTACTTATTATCGAGATAGTAAAGATTATTGATTTGATAGATAAGCCATTCCCTTTTGGCATTTAAAACCAATTCAAACTCTAGATACTTTATAAAGGGAAACTTATCAGCTATTCTTAGCAAGGTTTCTTTTATGTTAGTTCCTATAGTCGGCTCTTCTCTATATTGGCTTTTAAAACCATTCTCTTTTACCGTTAAAAGCTTAATTTTTTTATCTAGTAAAAGCTTCTCTGTGATTAAACTATCCTCTGCTAACCGTTCTGTAATATTAGCAATATTAATTGATTGTTCTTCTAGGTAGTACTCACCTCCTACTTTTTTTAAACTCTTGTTTTCGTCGTTTTTATTCTGACTCTGAATGATGCTTAGTTCAGAGACTGAGTCCAATACGCTTTGTAAATCTTTCCCTTCGGCAGCGGGCAATTTTATCATACTCTTCTGATAGTCTCTTAGCGTTATCATGGCATAATACTTAGCTAACATATTTCTATATTCATATAAAAGATAATAGAGTGATAACTTGTCATCAAAAATATTAAAATATCTAGGCAAATCATACTTATGTTTATTTTTGGGCATCGACGTTTCTTTTTTCATATCTAATTATTTTGATGAAAATCTAAAAATTCTCCTAACTCCTCTTTTTTTAATCCACCCCATAACTGCAGGATATTAACTCCTGATGAGTTATTCGCTTCAATAATACAAACCTCGCCACTTTCCGTTAGCAATACATCCCAAGCAATCATTTCTAAATAGGTGAATTTCGAACTTAAGCCCAAAACCACTGCCTTTATCTCTTGCCAATTAGGGATAACAACACCTTCTATTTTTTGGCCAGAGTCTGGATGTTCTCTATATATTTGCATACTGCATAAAGAACGACTATAGCTCAATTCTCCGCTCTCTAAATCAATCTTTGCCACTAAACCACCACGACTACCGTTGTCGACAGGAATACTCTCTTTAACACCCACTCTTTGAACAGCAAAATTGATTTTCATCTGATTGCTTTTTAAATCCCTGATTGTTAACATCCTGATGGTATTAACAGTCTCAGCATACAAGTTTTTGGCATAATCGTGTTGCTTCATAGCCTGTGATATTATCCAATTGCTTTTAAGCGACAATAACTTTATCAAATCATTTTCGCTAATAAGTTGATAATTAAGCCAGAATTTTTCATCCTTATACTCTATATAGTGAACATCGTTACCCTTTCCACCTAAAAAAGGTTTAAAATAAATTTGTTCCCTTTTTTTCAACAACTCAATTGTGTCATTGTAGCTAAGTTGCTTATTGTACAATCCGCTGATTTTATTCTTTTTCTTGACTGCATATATTTCTGGTACTAAAACATAATTAGCCAATAATTGACTGCAAACCACTTTATTATTAAGAATAAATTCAAAGGGATGATTAATAAAACGAGATTTATGCCAATCCATTTCCGATAAATAAAGCTCCCTATTATTCTTATCCAGCTCATATAAAACGTATTGATCTGCTAAATAACCATTTAAATTCATCCTGATTTTATTCAACAATGAAAGCTTAAAGTTATTTCTAGCAAATACAATTCGCCTTAGATACAAATAAGACAACTTAACACGCTTAACAAATTGATAGTATGTTTTCATGTCGGCGTTTAAACTCTATTCTTTTTTATATCCGCAATTATTTTCTCAATATTATCGACACCTAACTTTTGAATAGTTCTACCTTGAGCGCGCAAATCACGACCTAAAGCTGCTGAAGCTAATTCAATTAAAGAGGTACAAATTGGTGTTGGCACATTCAAATAACTGCCTAAAGTTTCTAACATAACCAATCCCTCAGGCACATCTTCGGAAATGTATCTTGAATCAACTACCACTGGACCTTTCGCTCTAGTTGGCATAGCGGCATACCAAAAGAAAATTTCTTTTGCATCACGCTCATCTTCCAAGGTGTTTCTCATCTTACACGCTTCAACATAAGGTAAACGCTGATGACCTAAATGCTCTAATACATTCATTTTCTCAGCATCTAATTGTTCTAGAATATTCCATACGCTAGGCGTAAATACTTCCCAGTACATACAATAATCGCCCTTGGTTTTTTCTATTCTCGGAATACTCATAATCGCACCGACAGTATGGACTATTAAATTAGGGTTATGGAGGGCAATTTCAATAGTTGACATATACTTGAAATTATATTGGAAGCCCTGCAATTTTTGTTTCGTTTCTTCTAATCTATCCGCTGGGTAAACACTCAACAGATTGCGAGCGTTTCTAAAGCCGACTTTAATTAGACCGAAGTTATTGTGGGCTTCATCGATACGACAATCGATAAAAGAACTAGTCGCTTCCACTACCGTCACGTCTTTATCACAATGCTTTAGCACATAAGCAGTTGATAAATAGCCTGGGTTAATTAAGAGTATTTGCCCATCCTTAAGATGAGGACTTATCCTCTCGATTAACTGCTCATGATAGCCAGTTTGAATGTATATAATAATCACTTCAGCTTCTTCAATTAAACTAATGTCTTTACTGACTTTTTCGATTGTAGCTTCTTTAACTTCCCCCTTTTCATCTAATTTAATTTTACCGCCATTTTCTAAAAGAAATTCAAAATTTTTATTATGTATACTATTTGACGTTTTAATTAAGTTAACATCATACCCTTTTAAGCTTAAATCAGCTGCTACAGCACAGCCGGCATTCCCAGCACCTAATACTGCTATTTTCATCTCTTTCCTCCATATGGGTTTATTTTCTTTATATTATTTATACTTGACTTAATTCTAATTTTACGCTTAAAGAAATCATTAATATCATTAGTGTATTCTGCTACTTTATGCAAGTCTTGATGCAAATTAATCTCTAATACTTTCATCCCTTTATTAGATATAACCACGTCAAAACCTAGGTAATCTAACTCACCAACGTGCTTGGCCATCTCAATAACATTTTGACAAATGACCTTCCAACCCCTAATATAGCCATCAATGGGCATATTCGTATCCGGATGAATCGGACACTCTTCATAAAAATGGTCAAATAATCTCTGCCCACCATGAAAATGACCGCTTTCTACATCGACATTGGCACAAATTCCACCGTAGGCAACATTGTCGGTAAAACCACTACTACTAGAACCGATACGCATATAGGTTTGCAATATTCTAGGCTGGTTGTTTCTATTGTTTACAACCATCATCCTAATTGTGTTGATAGAATTAGGATATAATGGTCTCAAATCATCAGACATAAACAAATAGTCAGTCACAATATAGAAAGAACGCTGACTTTCGATTAATTCAATAAGCTCCTCTTCGGTTCGTTCTTTACCATTGACTAAAAAGCCGTTATCAATGTACTCAAGTCTGTAAAAGCCATCACCATGAAGACCAGCTGAAGGTTTGAAGGCTAAAATTCCCTCTTTTTTTAACAACTTAATAATGCTGTTAACAGAAGGAGAATCCGTTCCTTTATAATCGGGCAAAGTTATAACTTGAGTTTTACCAAACTTTTTAGTAACTAAGAAATAATACTCTGGTAAAAAATGTTTGAATTTTTCAAAAGTATACCTAAATACTACTTTATCATCAATAAAGCAACCATATAACCCATTAATTCTATTCAGCCAAATATAGTCGTAATCCGATAAATAATTATTATAATTTTCATCGGTCAAGCCATACTGATGTACTCGGAAAGATAAAAATCCACGTTTCCACGCCCATAATTTTGTCGAAAATGGAATTTTTTTAGTGTTGAATAAATCATCTTTTAAAGCCATCAACCATAACTTTTGCATATAGGTTCTAGTCCCAGCTCTGTTTATCTCTTTTAAAAGACGCTCAGAAATCACCTTAGTATAAGACTTTTTAGCTGGCTTATTACTCAGATATCTCACTTCATAAAGTTTTAACAGAAAGTTATTTAAGCGGTTAGAAAATGGATATTCTGGCAAGTCAGGCGTAATTGCAAACGAATGAAAGCGAACGGTATCATTATCCGTCATAAAACTAATACTATAATAATTCAAAAAATTAAGTTTATTAATAATAGGTTTAATGGTTTTTAATATTTTATTAAAGACTACTGGGCCAATATCTTCTACATCCCCTGAGACAAAACCATTTTTAACATTAACTGCGTATTGCACATACCTTTCTTCTTCATCGCTCCAACGGTGCAGAGCAATTTCTAAAATATCTGGCTTACTAATTACATTTAACGAATTACCTATATAGATTTCCAGCCTATCTAAATGATGTAATTTCATATTCAATGGATCAATTAAAACGAAATTAATTTTATACTTGTTTCTAAAATAATCCCAAGAATAGTCATTTCCTATTTCATCACAAGAACGCACAAAAATACCTTTGTACTTAGAACTATAATAAATTACTTGCTCTGGTAAACTCGCGTCGAAAAAGGAAGGCTTTAAAATAAATGGCCCTTTTTTAATTAACTCGACAAATTCTAGATTACTTAATAATTTTTTATTTTGGTCACCAGAGAATATTATATTCGCACCATCACGCCTGATAATATTAGCATAAATTTTAGGAAGAAAACTGTCTTCGCCAAAAAAATATCTAGCGGATATCATATTTGATATGTTCTTTTTTAAACTATTATTATAGGGACGCATAGCAATATAGTCGATATCCTTAATATAATCAATATCTCTACTATCTTGAGCGTTATAATGAATCATACTCTTCTTAAAATAGCCCTGTTTATAATTGTGGTTTGCAGCTATTTCAGCATGATTTCGCTTTTCTCTTCTCATCTTTTTTACATAAGATTTAGCGGTAGGTCGAGAATAACCCATTCTCGTATATGTGCTCAACTCTCTTTCAAATCTTATTTTGCGTCTAATCCTAAATAAAAAACTTCTCTTTTTCAAAAAATCTCCTCAATGTGATACTATTTTACTTTACTTAAATAATACGCTTTTTTGCTTTGCTTTTCAGCGTAATAAGAATTACGCAATGTACTGACTACAGATCTATCCACAGAGAGTTTCGCTAACTTTGCATCTAGATTGGCAAGTGTCGCTTCAACTTCTGCATCACATTGACTTTCATAACCTCCAGCAATAGAGCCATATTTAGAAACTAATTGTGATTTGCTCATGCCATCACCATAATCAGCCAATGCGGCTCTTTCTAAAGCACCGATTTTAGATAAATATTTAGCCTGTAAAGCATAAAGTTTACCCACCGCTTCGGATACGGCTTTTTCTTCAGAATTACTTTTTGTATTTGTAGAAGATTTCTTAGTACTCACAGGTTTTTTAGTACTATCAGAGGCCTTCTTCGTACCAGTAGAGCTTTTCTTCGTATTCGTTTCACTCTGAGCATCACTCTTATTAACTACTTTACTCTCATCTTGATTTGCAGAGCTTTCTACTTCATTATTTGCACTAGACTGTTCTTCATTTTCATTACTTTCATTAATATTTTGAACGATTCCTTCAGAATCATCATTATTTACAGCATATTCAGTTAGGTATTTATTAGCGAATTCTTCAGCTGAAATTTCACCCTTTAACAGTTTTTCCTCTTCCTCAGCACTTAAACGCGGAACCTGCAGTTCTGGGTATTTTTCTTGTATTTCTTGGTCAGCACTTTCTCTTATTTCATCTACTTGTTCCTGTAATTCTTCACTACTATAACGTCTTGAATTATAATAAGCTATTATATTATCCTTTTGCCAAATCCCCAGAGCGGCAATAATTATAAAAATAGACAGTAAAACTTGCACATATCTTTTCTTAAGCATTTTAGTAATCACCTTCTTTAATTATAAAGATAAGTATTTTTACCTATCGGTAAATCATAATATTAAACTAAAACAACTTATCTTTTAAAAATATCAATGTACTAGTATCACAATATTTTGTAATTACATTCATCAAATCGTCTTTTTCTTCAGAACTCAAATTACTATATTTATCTCTTGCTCTTTCAGCCGCTGACTTATAATCATAATTAGGATCAGCTGCATAGGCATTGAGATTTTGAATTATCATTCTAATTATATCTCTTTCAGACTCAGTTTTAAATTCGCTGATTACTGCTTCCAAAGTATTTGCCACTTCTTCACATTTTTCTTTGGTGACTGCATGCTCATCATTATTTTCTGCAGTTGTAGTTTCTTCTTCAGGCTTAGTGCCACTGCTACCTGTTTGGTTATTATCAGAACTGCTTGGTGGCATTTCAGGTTGATTTGTTTCTGATTCCTTTTCTATTTCTGTGCCTTGCTCATCAAGCACAAATTTGCTCATAATATCAGCAACAAAAGCTCTACTAACCAATACAGTTGGATTTAATTTTCCCTGTTGATCAAGACTAATCATACGATTAGAAAGCATTATCATCATTGATGGTTCAGACCAAGCCGCTATCTTATCTGCTGGCTTAGGTGCATTAGGTAAAGCTTTTAAATTAGTAATTCTAACCAATATTGCACAAACCTGTTCCTTACTAATATTATCATTAGCTCTAAAAGTTTTATCCTCAAAGCCTTTTATGTAACCAGCTTTTTCGGCAATTAATAAATCTTTATAAAACCAATCGGTAGGTTTGACATCGACAAATTCTGTTGTTTGATTTGCTTCTTTGTAGGCCATCATTCTATTAACCATAGCAATAAACTCAGAACGAGTCACTAAATTGTCTGGTTTGAACTCGCCATTAGGATAGCCAAAAATAATCTTCTTCGCATATACTTTATCTATGGCCTCTTTGGCCCAGTGCTCTGCTGTTACATCACTAAAAATTTGTTTTGTATTTGTAGTATTTGAGTTATCAGCGTAAACTAAAAAACTTAAACTAAATACTAATAATAAAATCGTAATTGTTTTTTTCACAATTATCCCCCTCGCTATCATTGCCATATAAATCGTAGACCTAGAGGACTAATCCCCTAGGTCTACGCTATAAATAAGCTTTAATCAGGCTACAACAATTGTTATTTTAGAATGTTAGCTAATTCTGCAAGTTCTTCAGCAGTAAATTCAGCTTTCTTAGCATCTAATTCAGCTAATGTGAAAGTTGCTTTACCATTAGTTAACAATGCATCATTTGTTAAACCAGTAGAGATTAGTTTATCTCTTAATGTCTTCACGTTGCCTGTGACAGTTGCTTCAATCTTAAGATCGACTACCATAGGTGAGAAAACAACTTCTGAAGAGAATACTTTATCATCACCAGCTTTAGCAACAAAGCTAATTTTATATTCAACTGTTTCTAAGATATCATTAGAAGCTTTTGCAAGATAATCTTTATTTGCTAATGCTGATTTTACAAAAGTACCATAAGCACTATCATTGATAGTCTTATCACCAAACATAAGCTCTAATGTGATTGGCTTGCCGTTAAAAGTAGCAGGTCCAATTGCATTTGCATTTAAAGCAGTTTCGATTTGTGTAGCATCGGCACTCTTGAAAGTTGCAACAGCTTCCTCAACCAAAGCCTTAGTCATATCTTTAACTTGGATGTTATTATCCGCATCCCAATCAAAGTAATCACTAGCGTTAACTGTAGGCATTATTAGTGCAAGCATTCCTTGTCCAGTCAAATTCGCTTCACTTAAAAGCGGATTGCCATCTGGTCCAAGAACTTTATGAGTGTTGAGTAATTTATTGTTTACTTTATCTTTAGCTTTGTTGATTAAAGTAACACTTTCATCAGAAACCAAAGCCTGTTCAATAGTCTGACCTGCTGCTAAGTTAAGGTTACGTTCTTTACCATTGTACTTAACGTTTAACTTAAGGTCACCGCTTGTTATAGCAGTTAAAATACTATTGATAGAGCTATCTTTAGATGGAGTTGGTGTCGATGGAGTAGAAGAATCATCATCTTCATCGTCATCATCATCGTCATCACTACCACCACTTAACGAACCGAGTGGTGTTGAGTTATCGTCGAGAGTAACCTCGTCACTTGCCTTAGTTACTTTTTCAACTTTACCTTTACCCTCTACTGTAGCATTTTCATTTAATACTAATTCAGCGATATTGCCGTTGATTGTTAATGTTAAATCTTTACAGTTGTTTTCAACTACACCAAAATCTCCTTCTAATGTTACTTTCTTACAAGCCGCAAGATCTTCAGTAATTACAACTTTAGCGAAAGCAGTTTTGTCATTAGTTTCATTTTTAACTGTTACACAAGATTTTAAAATAGTATTAGCGAATTTTGAAGTGCCTTTTGCAATAATAGTTGCATTAGAACAATCTTTTTCAACTACTAAATCAGTTTTGACGTTAACGCTGTCAAGATTAACAGTGTTACCAGCTTCATTTCTTACTTCTAGATTTTTTTCGACTGTAAGATTTTTAAGATTAATATCTTGGTTACCAGTAACTATAACATTATTGACAGTCTGGCTTGCAAGATCATATTCTCCTGGAAGTGCAAAAACTCTTTCATCAACCATTTTGCGGTTAAGCATTACAATCGCTTCAGCTCTAGTCATATCTTTTAAAGGCATTACCATACCCTTGTAACCAACGATAAAACCTTGGTCGATACAAGTTGAAACTGGAGCTATTGCCCAATCTGAAACCTCGGCATAATCACTAGCTTTTTTATAACCATCTTGGCTAGCTTGAAGATTGCTCACTCTGACTAACATTGCCATCGCTTGCTCTCTAGTGATATTACCAGTAGGATCCATAAGTTCGCTGTCGATACCGCTGATATAACCAGCTTCTAAAGCAACGTCTACTGGTTTGTAATACCATGCATCACTAGGAACATCTTTAAATTGATTAGCTTTTCCTGTAGCAGCTGTATAGCCCATCATACGGTTAATAAAAGCGATAAATTCCGCTCTGCTGACTTTATTATCAGGATTAAAGTTGCCATTTTCATCACCCATCAATAAGCCTTTACTAGCCCACTCGTTCATTTGCTTATCTGCCCAGTGACCTCCATCGGCAAAAAGCAAGCCTGAACCCAGCATGCCTACGACCACTGTCAAGCAAATCATCAATGACATGACAATGGTCAATTTACTTTTGTTCTTGTTCACAAATTCCTCCTCCTTTTTGGATAAAATAGTATGATTATCAACAATTTGTGAGCTGCTAAAAAAACGCTTGAAAAAATTGCATATCAATGCTCACTCACTTACTGAAATTATAACACATTAGACAGATTTTTCAATACTCAATTGTGCTATTGTCATATTTTTGTAACATTTTCATATCTAACTTTTACACCATTATATACATACAAATATTTTAACGATAATTACCTACAAAAATGTTACAAATCTTTATAAATATTTATTTATATTATATATATTGTTTAATTATTAAAATAAGTGGTATATTATTAATAGCAAGCTAATCAAGAACGGAAGGACAAGACTATGAAAAAGAATGATAGGTTATTTTATCCGGCAATTTTTAAACGCGTAAACAGCAAAAAAATTGAGATTACTTTCCCCGACTTGAATTGTACAGCTCACGCTACTTCTGATAGCAATGCTCTATTAACTGCTAGAGAAAAACTTGGGCAAACACTTTGTCAACTTGAGGACAACAAGAAAAAATTGCCAAAACCAACACAGTTACACAGCCTGAAATTACAAGCAAAAGAAGCGGCAGTGCTAGTGGATGTATTTATGCCTGCGGCACGTTCGGCTCATATTAACAGTTCTGTGAGTCGCAGTGTAACCTTACCTGCTTACCTCAATGCCCTTGCTTTAGAAAACAATATTAATTTTTCTAGATTATTACAAAAGGCATTGAAAGAAGAACTAGGATTAAAATAGTATTTAGAATAATAGAAAACTCTGAATAATTTCAGGGTTTTTTATTTTTGCCATTATTCTCTAATAAATACAATAATACAATTATTAATTCTAGTTATTAAGATGACTTTTTAATTAAAAAATGTTATAATGGTTAAGTTAAATAATAACTAGGAGGTAAGATGAAAGATAAATTTAATGCCATAGAATCTACTATGTTGATTCCCTTAATGATAAAAGCCAACGAAACGAGACGTGAAAACCCCCGCATAACTGATCCCAAAGCGGTTGAAATAATTGATTTTTTAGAAATTAATAACCCCTCGCTAGATAAATTTATGAGTCACGAGGGAGTTATCGCTAGAACGATACTCTTTGATCAGGCGGTCGCTAGTTATATTCAAAAACACCCAAATGCCACTTGTATCAATTTAGCCTGTGGCTTAGAAGATAGGTTCTCAAGGGTTGATAACCAAAAGATAGTTTGGTATGATGTCGATTTAGAACAAGTTACGACTATTAGAAAACAGTTTTTTGAAGATACTGACAGAAGAAAGATTCTAACCGCATCCATGCTCGATAGCCAGTGGCCAAAATTAATTCCTGCCAAAAAAGATATACTAATAATTATGGAAGGCGTCTTGATGTATTTCACGAAAGTAGAAATCAATCAGTGCTTTAAGACGATAGGCGATAATTACCCAGAGGCAACAATTATAGCGGAATTAATGTGTGAAAAAGTAGCTAATAATAGCGATAAGCACGACACTGTTAAACACACAGAAGCTCAATTCAAAGGAGGCATAAATCACGGCAGTGAAATCTCCAATGCCTTTCCTAATCTGAGACTAATCAGCGATACCAGCTTTAATGTCGAAATGCAAAAGCACAGCATCAGAGCTTGGCTTTTTGCTCACTTGCCCGGCCTTAAAAATCTGAACAATAGAATAGCAATCTTTCAGTTTAAAGCCTAAAAAAAGAACCAATCATTTCGATTGGTTCTTTTGCTTTCTTATTCAGCGGCGATAGTTGCAGCAACCTCAGCTGCAAAATCTTCTTCCTTCTTCTCTATTCCTTCGCCAACTTCATAGCGAACGAAAGAACGAACTTTTAATTCTTTGCCCAGCTCCTTAGCCTTTTTATCAACTAATGAACCGACTGTATAATCGCCATCCTTAACGAAAACTTGCTCGACTAAGCAAATTTCTTTTAACATTTTTTTCATTCTGCCTTCAACCATTTTTTCAACGATATTCATTGGTTTCGGCTTATTACTTGCTTCATTTTCATTTTTAGCTTGCTCTAATAAAATCGCTCTTTCACTCTCTAAATAAGCTTGATCAACATTTTCAGGAGCGACAAACTTAGGGCTCATCGCTGCGATTTGCATCGCCACATCTTTTGTCAATGTATCGATTTCTTTAGCATCAGCATCAGTTGCAAAATCAACTAAAACTGCCATCTTACCACCGTGTAAATAACCATTGATAAAGCCATCACTAGTTAAATAGTCAAAACGTCTGATGCTCATATTTTCACCAATTTTGGCAATTAAATTATTGAGTGCAATTTCCACAGTTTCATTACTATCGCCATATTTTGCAGCTTTCAAAGCGTCAACGTCAGCGTAGTCACCAGCTAATAGCATAGTCGCTAAGCCGTTGACGAAATCGATAAAATTCTCATTTTTAGCGACGAAGTCTGTTTCTGAGTTAACTTCTAAAATAACCGCCTTTTTGTGGTCATCGGCAATGGCAAAGGCAGTTACACCTTCAGCCGCAATTCGACCAGCTTTTTTAGCAGCTTTTAACAAGCCTTTTTCTCTTAATAACTTAACCGCTTCTTCAATATTACCATCAACTTCGACTAACGCTTTTTTACAATCCATCATACCCGCGCTAGTTAATTCTCTTAATTCTTTTACTAATTTTGCTGTTACAGCAGCCATTTTCTGCCTCCCTTATTCTTCTGTTTTAGTTTCTGCTTCAGTTTCTGCAACTTCTGCTGTCTCTTCTGCTACTTCTTCTTTGTAATCATCTTCTTGTACTCCCTGCTTGCCCTCTAATACAGCCGAGCTAATAGCAGTGGTGATTAACTTGACAGAACGAATTGCATCATCATTACCCGGAATGACGATATCCACATCATCAGGATCACAGTTGGTATCGACAATGGCAACCACTGGAATGCCTAAAACTCTAGCTTCGTGAATGGCAATTGCCTCTTTTTTAGGGTCGACAACAAAGACTACATCTGGCAATTTATTCATATGCTTAACGCCAGAGAGGAATTTTTCCAATCTATCTTTTTTCTTCTTTAATTCTAAAACTTCTTTTTTCGGCAACTTTTCAAAAGTACCGTCTTTTTCCATTTTTTCAAGCTCAAATAAAACATCGATACGCTTTCTAATCGTTTTAAAGTTAGTGAGCATACCGCCCAACCATCTTTGACTAACATAAAACTGACCGCATCGTTTTGCTTCTTGCTCAATTGCCTCTTGCGCTTGTTTTTTAGTACCGACAAAAAGTGCAGTACCGCCATCAGCGATTATCTCTTTGACAAAAGCATAGGCCTCATCGATTTGACGAGTTGTCTGTTGCAAATCGACAATGTAAATGCCGTTTCTTTCGATGAAAATGTACTTAGCCATTTTCGGATTCCAACGACGAGTTTGGTGACCGAAGTGCACCCCAGCTTCTAAGAGCTGCTTCATACTAATTACTGACATATTAACCTCCGAGTTCTTCTTCCATATCTATCGCTTTCCAACTCGACCCTTAGGCACTCCAAGTTAGAATTAAGATATGTGTTTAGTTTTTGTTGATTATTCAACCTAGCTATTATACCAAATTTTAAGCTGAAAATCAAGCTTAAATCTCTACAACTTAAAAAATTAATCTCCAGAGATTAATTTTCTAATAATTGCCACTTCGCCACTGCCGATAGCCAAAGTCTTTGCTATTTCTGAATCACTAAATCCAGCTTTTATCATCACTTGAATTTGCTTTTGGCCATCGGTTAAATTGTTTTCTGATAACTTGTATTGTATTTCTTGTTTATTTTGACTGCGACTAGCTTCACTATTCAGTTCAGCAGTTGCCACTGTTGCTGATTTTTTTGCTGTGGTTTTTGAGGATTTTACCCTAGTTTGCGACGAACTATCCACCGCGACTACGGCATTCTCAACCGTTGGTTTTTTAGCGTGTGCTTTTGATGTATGCTCAGCACCACTATGCTTATGTTTTTTGGCAAGCTCCGCTTCTAGCTGATCCATTTTATCAATCAACTGATTAGAAATCTGATAATAACTATAATTCAG
>PDWI01006659.1_pt1 | contig 14926 bp, 11 predicted proteins | sample 1430891 | NCBI WGS metagenome assembly PDWI01 (sample SAMN01162508, study PRJNA174530) | Oral metagenome, whole genome shotgun sequencing project. | biome: Marine environment; feature: Marine mammal; material: Swab sample of the gingival sulcus; isolation source: swab sample of gingival sulcus... | reverse complement strand
TTCGTTGTATTTTACTTTGCAACATACAATGAATACTTAACAATGTATTATGCCTGAAAATCTTTCCTGCACTCTCCTTGTTTTTGAAGATGATCCCAACATACTTTCCATGTTGCAAACCTATTTTGAAAATCAGGGTACACATATTGTTATTCAGGAAGATGGCAAAGACGCTGACGCAGTGATTGAGCGTGTCCAGCCAGACGTCATCGTACTTGATGTGATCATGCCCCATCAGGATGGCTTTACTCTCCTTGAAAAACTTCGCGGCAGCGGCAATGAAACACCAGTGATTATACTCACCGATCAAAACAGGGTAGACGACAAGGTGACCGGGCTTGAGCTGGGAGCAGATGATTATGTTACCAAACCCTTTAGCCTGCGCGAGCTAAAAGCTCGGATACAGGCCCAACTCCGCAGAGCTGCCCTGGTAAGCCAAACCCGGCACACGATTTTAAGCATCGGCCCGCTTACCATTGACACCGGGCGGCGTGAAATTACAGGCAACAACCACAAGGATTCCGTTGTTACCCACAAGGAGCTCTTGAAAAACGTACTTGGATATGAACCCAACACAGAAACCAAGGCCCTGGTAATGCACATAACCAATTTACGCAAAAAATTGGACAATACCATACCAGGAGCTGTCCAGATAATCGCTGTACCAGGAATCGGATACAAACTTTCCGCCGCCACCTAATCACTCTAGGATGTTCCTATGAATATGCAGCAGTCCCTGTACCAAACCGTCTCTTTTTTCTTTGTTCTCCTTCTTACTCTGCTCAGCGATCAGGCACAGGCAGAGCTGACTATCCCGCTTCATGTTGAACAAGGGACCAACCTGATTCACCTTGCCCGGGATTACTGTCACACCAGGCAGGATTGGAAAACCATTGCCAGGGTAAATAAGCTCAAGCCGCCCTATCTCATCATTGAGCAAACCGAACTGCTCGTTCCATTGTCGCTGCTTAAAGTTACAGCGTTACAGGCCCAAATAGCTTCTGTACACGGTGACGTCACCAAAAGCACCTCCAAGGGCACCTTTCTGCAAGTGAAAAAAGGAACAACCTTACGCACAGGAGATACCCTTAAAACCAGCCGGGACTCTTTTGCCCATGTGATCTTTCCTGATCACAGGTACCTCCGCCTTGAGCCCCGTTCCACACTGACCATCGATTACATGGTCAAGCTCAGTGACGACAAAATCAAGATCGGTTACACCTTGAACTCTGGCCGGGTGCTCAATACCCTTCTGGAGTCCCTCCAACCAAACGACAGTCACATCATTCGCACCCCGACAGCCATCACCGGTGTACGTGGCACTGAGTACCGGATAAAAGTGGAAAATGCCCAACAGAGTACAGTGGAAACATTGAACGGCAAGGTTAGAGTTGCTGCAGCGGGCAAAGCAATCACCCTGCATAAAAACCAGGGCACCAGAGTACAGGAAGGAGCACCTCCTGCGCCACCCAAGGTGCTTTTGGCCCCACCAGAAGATTTACCCACAAAAGACTATTACCGCACCCTGCCTGCTGTAATTCCTGCTCCAGCGTACGACAGGGCCAAACAGCTTCGCCTGCGGATCACAGGGGATGACAAAGGAATCAACACGATCAAAGAACTGTACGCAGCACCTGACACCAACTTTATCCTGGATAGAGTGGAAGATGGCACCTATTTCAGCTTTCTCACAGCCCTGGATAAGGAGGGTTTTGAAGGGGCTCCCAGTGGACCACATCCATTTCGGGTCCGCACCACTCCATCTGCTCCACTGATTGCAACGCCTGCAAATGATTTCATTTCATGGGATCAGCAGGTGGAAATTGGCTGGCTGAAAGAAGAACAGGCCCGGCAATTTCACTATCAACTGGCAACAGACAGAGAGTTTACCACAGTCATTGCTGAAGACACGCTTTCTCAACCGGGCCTGACCACAACAAAGCTGGTACCAGGTCAATACTTCTTTCGTGTTCAAGCCATTGCAGAAGACGAATTTGAATCATTATATTCCCCTGTTATCGCTTTTAAGGTGGTAAAACAACTTGAATTGGGAGACATGGCCGTTTCTGCAGAAGAGCTGACAGCGCTGCAATGGGAAGCAATGTCTGCTCAGTGCACGTACGACCTGCAGGTGGCTGATGATAAAAATTTTACCGAAATTCTTATTGAAACAAATGGGCTCAAGCAACCATCCTACACCCTGAAAAAACACCTCATACCAGGGGAATATTATGTCCGCATCAGGGGCGTGATGGGCCAGGGGAAAAAACAAAGCATAGGGCCCTGGACCTCCCCCCAGAAGCTGACCATTGAGCGTGGGCCTTTAAGCTGGCAAGAGGTTGTGGTAGGGATGGTATTTGTAGCAATTATCCTGCTCTAGAATTGCCATAATGCATAAAGGCGGTTTCGTTTCCAAGCTTGTGCTGTTTACTGCGGGAGTGTGCTGCCTCTTTATTCTCCACCTCAGCGGACTTTCCCTGCGGCTTTCTCACACTACGCTTGACCTGCTTTTTACGCTCCGGGGGCCACATTCACCACCACAGTCGGTAATTATCATTGGCATTGATGAAGCAAGCCTGGAACGGCTCGGCTCCTGGCCTTTTCCGCGCAAGCTTCATGCCAAGCTTCTCACCCGTCTGGCCCAGGCAGAAGCCGTTGGCTTTGACATCCTCTTTCCCGAACCAACCTCGGATGACCCCTCCTTCAGCAACCAGCTTAAGCAGCAACCACCAGCGGTGCTTTCCATTGCGCAGACAGGCGACGGTACCACTCTTTTTCCAGCGCCAGGCATAAGCGGCTATACAACACTGGGACGCATAGAAACCCTTTTTGATGGCGATGGGCTGGTGCGAAAGGTACGGCTCACTTCTTCAGGGAAGTATCTACCGTTTAGCATGGCTATGGCCCAGGTAACTGATCAGGCTGTGGTGTACCCACGCCCGAAGGATGAGCTCATCAATTACTATGGACCAGAGCGAACCTTCCTCTATCTTTCCTACGCAGATGTTGTACAGGGGGTATATCCTCCTGAGTTTTTTGCCCATCGGATGGTTCTCATCGGGGCTGAAGCCATCGGGTTGTATGATACCTACATCACCCCGTTTACCCGCAACCAGGTTACGCCAGGCGTGGAAATCCAGGCCACGATCCTCGCTAACCTGATAGAACAAACCTTTCTCCATGAATTGAAGCTGGTTTTCTGGTTGCAGCTAGCAGGGTTAGCCCTGCTAGCTGTATTTATCTGGCCCCGGTTCAGCGAACGGCTCAATCTGCTCATAAACGGTATTTTTTTGGGCATTTCAGGGTGTGCAGCGACGTTTTTTTTCTATCACAACATCTATCTTGATATAGCTACACCGTGCGCTCTGCTCCTGCTGTGCTACCTTTTCCACCTGCTGCAGCAAACCTTGTGGGCAGCACAAAAAATTTACACACAAATCGAAGACCTGAATGCACGGTTGAACAAAGGACTGGCAGAGGTTGCTACCTATCTGCCCCAGTCAAAGCAAATGAAGCAACAGCAACCTGGCCTGTTACACCGACTGGGGATTCAGCAATACATCCACCACCTACGCGTTGCTGCTGACGCTTTGGGCCTGCAACACAATTTTCTGGATAACCTGCTTAAAGAAGAGCTGCCCCCGCTGGCTCTGTGGGACGCAACAACCAGGAGCTGTATATTTGCTAATGTCCATTTCCACACCCTGTGGCAACAGTTTGCAAGAGGCACCAACAACGCCTCCACACTCCCTGATTACCAGGCATTTCTTACACAACTCAATAACAAGCTCACGACCATTGAAAAAAACATTGAGAACCTTGCTGACCCCGACGGACTTGAAAAACACTACCCGCTTAGATTTGAAATCCAGGCCCTGGGTGTGGCTGGACGGCATCACTTTCAAGTCACCATCCACCGCTTCCAGACAAAGGCACCGGCCTTTACCGGCTTCATTGCCATCCTCCAGGATGTCACAGAATTACGCGAACTGGAACGGGTAAAGGATGAGGTGGTCTCCATTGTCTCCCATGAGCTCAAGCTCCCGCTCACCACCATTCTGGGCTATGGAGAAATTCTGGCCGACAGTCTTGATAATGAGCAAAAACAGTATGCTGAAGCCATCTGCAGCCAGTCCCAGCGACTGAAAACACTTATCGAAACCTTTCTTGATATCAACCGCATTGAAAGTGGCAGACAGCAGCTTGAAAGGTTTCCTTTTCAGCCACTTACCCTGATCCATGAGGCTATCAGCAGTGTTGCCCCTGTGGCTGTTAAAAAAAATATCCACATAACCACCAACCTGCCAAGCAAGACCACTCACCTGGTAGGCGACGAGCTTTTGCTCCTTCAGGCGATTATCAACCTTATTGATAATGCTATAAAATTTAGCCCCGCAGGGAGCAGAGTAACGGTAAGCGTGGTTGAAGAACGGGAAAACCTGGTTATACATATTGCTGATGAGGGACCTGGAATCAGTCCTCAAGACCGTTTCGCAATCTTTAAAAAGTTCAATCGTGGCAAGGACCACCAGGAAGCAGAGGGATTTGGCCTGGGCTTAAATCTCGTACAGCAGGTGGTGCAAAAGCACCACGGTCAGATACAGATTACCGCCAACGACAATGGCGGCTCCACTTTTGTCATTACGTTACCGAAATAACATCTAAAACGCCTCCAACAAGGGGTACCTGAAAAAAGAGCCAAACTCTTTTTTCCTTTTTTCCTTGCACAATCCATCTGCTGTTGCAGCGTTGCTTAAAAAAGAATTCTTCCAGATGAAAGCGGTCCAGGAATATCGTTGTAGCAAACCAGGACCGCTACACGCCTTTTCCCTTGCCGTTATACCGCCTCACCAGGTTCGGTATGTACGGTAAGCTGTGGAAAAGGAATCTCCCAGTTGTTGGCAGTCGAACACTCAACACAATACTTCTGCAGAGCGCGGTCAAGCCGCCGTTGGATATCCGCCACTTTCCCTTCAAAATCAGCTATTACAAGCAAATCAAGTGAAGAGGCGTTGGCCTGGTAAAACTCCACGTTCAGGTTCAGGCATACCTCATCATAGCCATCTTCCTCCAGCCGCTGCTCAATGTATGCCTTGAGTGTTGCCGGGATCGCATCGGTGATGTGATCCTGTACACTGTAGCTGAGCCCAAATGGTACCCGCAATCTGAAATTTCTGGAAAGATTGGTAGGGCACGCCCCAATAAAGGCTTCCGTGGTATAGGTAATCCTGCTGCCACCCCGCTCCACCACCTCTACCAGCTCGTGGGAGAGGCTGATCACCTTGGCCCTGGATTTGGAGCCAACCACCACCCAGTCCCCTTTACGGCAAGGGAACCAGGGTTCTTCAGGATGATAGGCCCTTGATGCAAGACCAATCAGCTCTTCAATGGGAACCCGCAGTACGATGTTGAGGGTCGGGTTTTCCAGCTCACTGAAAACATTAAGCGACTTCACTCGCCAGGGTACCCCCTTGTAGATCAGCCGCTCATTTTCCCGAACAGCCCCAATATTGAGCATTAACCGCATCTGCTGCCAAAGGATCGGCGCCCCTTGCCGCACGGTCCAGGCCAGTCCAAGAAAAAAAATGATGGTCATGGAAAGCAGGAACCAGTCTTCGCCCAGATACAACACAAAAAAGAGACCGCCAATGGCTAACACCACGGAAAAAGCTCGAAACGACAGATCGAGCAGCCGCATATTGAACGAACGCTGCTTCCTTTTTCCGTTCATTTTTCTGAACAGTGCTCCAATGATGCGGTACATTATCCGGCACACAAGCAGAATAGTGAAAAATGCAGCAACAGCAATAACCAGGTAACGCCCCCGCTCGCGAAAAAAATTACGCACTGAAATCTCAGAACTCTCCATAAATGAAAGATCCTGTTCCTCCAGCTGGGCCAACTCCCTCTGGGCTAAATCCAGCTTGTTCTTCAACCGTTTCTGCACGTTGAGCCATTCTGGTTTAAGCGCCTTTACCTCTTTTTTGACCAGCGTGTTTTCGGTCTTCTGCTCAAGCTTACTCAGGTTATCAACGGCCTGATCTGCTGTCTGGGTCAGGATGATCAACCGGTCTATACTCTCTTTTAATTCTGTCTTCTTCCGCGCCTTGACAGTAAATCGCTGGAGCTCTTTGATTGCCGGTTCCAGCAGACGGCCCACCTCTTCTTGCCAGCTGAATGTAACCGGTTTTTTCTCCTCAAACAGTGACAGTTCAACACCGACTGCCAACCGTTTAAAATCTGTAGTGGCCTCAGAAAATTGCTTATCGAGCCGGGCAATCTCCTCATCAATCGCTGTTTTTTCGGCATCGGATTTGCTCTCTCTCTGCTTTCTTTTAGAAAGGACAATTTCCTCTTTCAAACTCTTTTTCAGTTCAAGCAAGGCGACCAGCATATCAGAGGTTTTCTGCACCTTCTCTTGCTGTGCTGCCACCTCACTTTGCACTTCAACCTCGTCAGGCGCAGCAAGGCAAGCCAGAGGAGACAGGGAAAACAGTACGGCAAAGAGCATCCAGTAAATCGTTCGTTTCATAAAATTTCTTCGTGGTTGGTTGTAAAAAATCGCATGTAGATTACATGCTTGTAGAGGTAAGATGGCTGCAAAAAATGGCTCCTGCAAGCCCTGCTTCACCTTTTGCGACATTTTTAATTTGAACAAATCAACCAAGTTGGCTCGTTCAAATGAAAAATAGCTTAATAGTAAAGAGCTGTCAGCAAAAAATCAACAGTAGATTCTGTAACACGAGTGCACCACTTTATGGTACGGTATCAGTGGCAACCTAATTTTATACATGGAGCTCTTTAGGCCTTAACTCTTTTGCAATCGGGCAGCAATGCAGTATTGAGCACTGTAATGTCCCGCCTGGTAGGCGTTGAGCACTCAAAAACGTCATTTCTTCATAGCATCGCCTTTTGTCGTTAAAAGATGAAAAAACTCCTTCTTTTCTTCCTCCTATGTTTCTCACTTGCTGCGCTGGCATTCTCTTATCGAGTACAGGTGATTGAAAAAATTATTCTTTTTGCGCTTACCAGGGCAAAGATTGATCAGGTGGTCTGTGATGTTGCCGCTCTTGATACCAACTCAATTTCATTCAAGACGTTCTCTGCAAGCAAAAATATTGAAGGTAAAACGTATGGGGTTACACTCCATGATGTTTCACTGTTGTTCACCCTTGCTGGGCTAAAACAGAAACAGTTAGAAAACATTCACATCCACAAAGCGGTTCTTTTTCTGCCTGAAACAGCGGCTGCCCAACCCAAAAAACAGCTCACCCTTCCAGCAGAGCAACAGTTTGCAGAGCAACTCGAAGTGCTGGACAGGCTCTCCCTGCCAGTTGAACATCTTGCAGTGGATACATTGCTTCTGCAAGGGAGTCCTGTAGACGTTATCAACACCACGCCCATTAGCCTTACCCTTAACAGTGCGCCCGGCACGCTGGAAGGACAGGCAATCCTGCGCTTAGGAAAGGGAAAAAGCGTCCAGGCAAAGGTGCAGCGGGCAGCCAATACAAAGTATCATGGTACGCTGGAACTGCTCTCTGAACAAACCCCAAAAACCCGAATAGCATGTGAGCTTTCCAGGCAGGGCATCAAGGGGTCAGGAGCCATTGATCTTAAACAACTCACCCACCACTTTCCCCAGCTTGGTGTTCCCTCTGATTATGCAGGTGTGATTAGCTATGATTTCGCTGCCCAGTTGACAGAAGCACTCACGGTCAATATCAACAGCACCTTCAACAATCTGGTGACAGATAAAGGCGCAATCCAGAATGGCGTCCTTGATATTGCCTTCCAGTTAAACGATCTCTTCCACATAACCATTGCAGAGCGTTCTTCCCTCACGCTTAACACGGTGCGCACCACAGCATCCATAGGCTCTGCCTGCCTGGGATTGGGCGGGAGCGTCCACATAGGCCCACAAAAGGTTCTAGTGCAACCTGCAACCAAAGCGCCTTGGGTTATCCATGCAATAGCTTTGGGAACTCACCACATCAGCAGACTGGAGTTCTTCCCTCCCACTCTTCTCAAAACCAAAAACGGGCTGGAACTTACCCCGGATTCCGCTCACCCAATCCGGTTACACAAGGTTGATGTGGCTGGACTGCACATCCCGAGTCTCAACCTTACACCAACAACAGCCATTCCGGTTGTGGTCCAAAGCGGTGACCATGGAGTGACCACTATCTCAGCTCCGTCATGGCACACTGACCACCTCACGCTTGAAAAAAAAGAGCAGCAGATTACTGCTGAAGGGCTGGAGTTCACTACCAAACAACTGGTACTCCAACCAGAAGAAGTTATTGCAGATTTTGCTGTGGGATCTGATCTCCTGACCTTTACTCAGTCGCCCTACCGGCTTCCTCTGGCTGATGTACAAGGAAATATCACCCTCAAGAAAGAACATGTTCAAGCACAGGTGACCACAGAGCTTCCTCTTCTTGAGGGACGCCTGCAATTGCATGCTTCCCATAACCTGAAGCAAGGAAAGGGGGAAGCACGCCTCACCAGCACCAAACCCATTGTTTTCACCAGTGCAAACAGTATGGACAGCCTTGTTCAGGGACTGGAATTGCCAATTAAGCTCAGTGGCGGGCATTTGGAGCTCAGCTCACATGTAGCATGGGGGCACCAAAAGCTCCCCCAAGTAAAGCTGCAAGCCCATCTCAGTCAAGCTGAAGGAACCGGGGCCAACCTCTTTTTTTCAGGAGCTGAACTCAGTGAACATCTTCAGCTGTTCCCTGAACTCCGTTCTCTTTCACCTGCCACCCTGTCTGTGGAGCAGATCCAGGGGGCAGTACCCATAAAAAATCTCACAGGCAATTGTATACTTCTCCCTTCATCCAGGGGAAAGAAGCCGCAGGTTACTCTCAACCAATGTAGTTTTGACCTCCTTGAAGGGACAGTCAACGCACAACCTTTCACCTTTGATCCCAACGTACCTGATCACCTGCTCACTGTTGAGGCAAACCATATTGACCTTGCAGCAGTGACGTCCTTGTTCAAGGTAAAAGGATTGCAGGTGGACGGAACCATAAGCGGGACCATTCCCATACACATTGCAGGGAAAACCATTAGCGTTGATGGTGGTATCCTCACGGGGGGTAAGCAGGGAGGAACCATCAGTTATATACTGGAAGAAGATAGTGCAAACCATTCACAGCTCACGGCTTACACACTTAAAGCACTGGAAGAGTTTCATTTCACGGTGCTTCGGGCTCCGGTGACCTACCAGCCCGATGGCACGTTGCTGGTAGACCTGCATCTCCAGGGGATCAGCCCGCCCCTTTCCACCACGCGGCCAGTTCATCTCAACGTCCATACCGAACAAAATCTCCTTTCTCTTCTCAAAAGCCTAAGGTATAATAATGTATTTACAGAGGAATTAAATTCAAGACTGCAAAACACACGACAATCGCCTTGAGCCACTAAACAGAGAAAAGGTACCCCCCATGTTCAAACATCTTGCAACAGCTTTGTTTCTGTTGATTGTTCTCACCAGCTGTACCCCAACCGTGCAGGTGGCACCGCCAGATAAGCCTATAACCATCAACTTGAATGTAAAAATTGAACATGAAATTCAGGTAAAGGTGGAAAAAGAGCTTGATGACGTATTAAGTGAAGACAGCGGATTATTTTAAGGGAGCATCCCATGAAAACCATATTACATTTTGTTTTTACTCTGTTTTTTGTTTGTTCCATGGCCACCACCTCCTTTGGACTTGACCTGCAGGATGCCAAGGCTCAAGGACTTGTGGGAGAGACCCCTGGCGGTTACCTGGCACCGGTCAAGGGTGGCAACAAGGAAGTGGCCCAACTGGTGAAAACCATCAATGGAAAACGCAAGCAGCACTATCAGGAAATTGCCCAGCGCAATAAAGCACCACTCAACAGCGTTGAGCAGCTTGCAGGAAAAAAAGCCATCGAAAAGACCCCAGCCGGACAGTTTATTCAGGTTGGAGGTGAGTGGAAAAGGAAATAAGCAGGCAAAAAGGGACTACATCCGGCCATGCCGGATGATTGAAAGTAAGAGCCAGAACCCCATTACCCCTGCCACCACAAAGCCAATTAACCCGATAATGGGGATATCATTCCAGCGGGGCGGAATATCGGAGAGCACAATCAACGAGCTACCGATGATAAGCGCTGCCAGCACGATGGCAAAGGCCACCCGATTGGACACCCGATCCAGGGCAGCTCCAAGGGTTTGGAGCCCACGGTGTTCAAACTCCATTTTCAGCTTACCGCTGCGCACCTGACGTGAGATCGCCAGAATTTCCTCTGGCATCTCCCGTAGCAGGCTCAGATAGGAGTGAGCCGTAGTATTTAATTCACTGAACAGCCGCTCCGGCTGGATCCGCCCATACTGGACCTTGCGCATAAAAGGCTTCGCAAGTTCAATGAGTTGCAGGTTCGGGTCAAGCATCAGCCCCACGCCTTCCACTGTTGCCAGCGCTTTCATCATCATATACAGGCTTGGTTTTATGGCCAGCTTATGACGTGAAACCAGGTGAAGAATATCCTGGAGAATCTTTGCTGCCTCAAGCTCACCCAACGGTTTGTAGAGATACATATCCATGAGATCCCCCAGATCGCCGGTTAGCGCTGCAAGTTCCAGCTCACCGTGCTGTATGGTGACGTGCAGCAGGCTGTTGGTGACCTTGCGTTCATCGCCAGCAACCAGGCTCATGACCAGGTTGGTAAAATCTTCCCGATCCTTGATGGAAAGACGCCCCATTTGACCGAAATCGATGAAGCAGATCGTGTCATCCGGCAAGATAAGAATGTTACCCGGATGCGGATCAGCATGGAAAAAACCGTGGGTAAAGATCTGTTCCATCATCAACAGTGCGCCATGTTCTGCCAGCCGGGGCAAATCTGCGCCGTTATTCTTGAGCTTCTCGATATCCGAGCACTTAACCCCATCAATAAACTCCATCACCAACAAGCGTTCAGTGCTGAGCTGGGGGTAGACCTTGGGCACATAAATGGAATTATTGCCCTGAAACTGCATGTCAAAGCGTTGAATATTGGAGAGTTCTATGGAAAAATCAATCTCACGGCTCAGGCTGCGGGCAAATTCGTGGACAATGGCTGTGGGACGATGGCCCCGCACCTCTTCCAGGTACTGCTCCATGAGCCCGGCAATGTGGGCCAAAATCTCCAAGTCAACGGCAATGATATTTTCAATCTTTGGCCGCTGCACCTTGACCACCACCTCTTCTCCACCAGCAAGCACTGCACAGTGGACCTGACCAATGGAGGCAGCAGCAAGAGGCTGCTCATCAAAATGACGAAACAGCGTTTCCGGCCGCCTGCCCATATCCTCTTCAAAGATGGTGCACACATCAGCGTAAGAAAAGGGGGAGATTTTATCCTGGAGCTTTGCCAGCTCTTCCAGGTAGTCAGGGGGGATAATATCTGGCCTGGTGGAGAGCAACTGCCCCAGCTTGATAAAGGTTGGGCCAAGCTCTTCAAAAACCAGGCGCAATCGCTCTGCCCGCGATAGGCGGGCTATCTGTTCACGGGGTTTACGGTTGATCATCCGCAAGCCGGTTTCCAGATACTGGTCAATGTGGAGCCGGTCGACCAAATCATCAAAGCCGTACTTAAATAATACCCTCAGTATCCGGTGATACCGGTTGATGTGGCGGTAGGTCCGTCCGATGGCACCGAGCTTGCGAATAGACAACATACGGTATTATTCAGCCTTTTTTTGCTCGTTCACTGCAACCTGAAGCTCTTGCACCTGTCTGCGCAGATCGGCAAGGTCATCGCTGGTCACCAGATTAAGCTGTTTAACCCGCTCTTCAACCCGTGCATTAATCCACAGGTTGAGCTGATCCTTGGCTTTTTCAGATTTGTTGAGCAGCTCGTCAACAAACTGTTTGCCTTCCTCCTGGGATATCTTGCCTTTTTCAACCAACTCTTTTTTAAGATCCTCGATCTTCTCTTTGGTCAAGAAGGCAGCTCCCACTCCGGTATACACAACATTTTTCAATAATTCTTTCATGGTATCTCCTTTAAAAAAAATGGTTCTGACGGCTGGTTTTCCTTTATATTTTATCAATATCCCTATGATACGAGCGGATGGTTACACTTGAACTGTCTAAAAACCTGCGTAAGTGTTCGGTAACGGCCACAGAGCGATGACGGCCTCCAGTACAACCAATCCCGATGGTAAATTGCTCGCGAGCTTTGTGCTGATGTTCAGTGATCAGGAACAAGAGAAAGGGTTCAAGGTGTGCTAAAAACTGCTGGCCCTTTTCATTGTTCAACACGTAAAGCGCCACTTCGGGGTCACAGCCACTGCCATCTTTAAGCTCCGGGACCCAATACGGATTGGGCAGAAACCGGACATCCAGCACCACATCAGCTTCCGGGTGCCCATGTTTATACCCAAATGAATGTACCACGATTTCCACCGGCCACCTCCCGTTTACAATGATCTTCTTTTATTCACCTATTATACATGCTCACCGGTGAATCGACAGCTTTAAAGAGCAGAATTTCCCAAACAAGGTCACAGGCAATAAAAAAAGGCTGTCTCACATGATGCAAGACAGCCTCTTTTTATTCGATATGTTCATGAGTTACGTTGAAGAGCAGAGCATTCTGATGGATTCTGCCCGCTCGGTAATCCCCCGATTGATCATTTCATGATTATAGGCAGCCACCACGTCTTGACGCCTGAGCATCCCCAGCACCCATGGCTCGTCATGGCTTTCAACAACTGGAATTTCATCAATACCCTTCACGTCAAAGAGTTGCATGGCCTCATACAGTGTGTCGTCCGGGGTAAGCATGATCACATCACGGGTACAGATAGCGCCAACCAGGTAACAGACCCTCTGCTCAGCATCATGAAGGACATTTTTCACATCCTGCATGGACACCACCCCAACCATGAGCCCTTTATGATTCACCACAGGAAAATAAAAAGAATCACGGGAAATACTAAACAATTCAAGCAGATGGTTTACATTGGCATTTTCACTTATAAAATCAACCTCCTCGGTAATGGCTTTCCCTACTCGGATGGATTTCATGATGGCCACCTCACGCCCTTCATGGATATCAATTCCTTCACGGGTAAAATCAACGGTATCAATGGAATCAGAATAAAAGCGGGTAGCGGTCATGGTTCCTAACACTGCGGTCAACATGACCGGGACAATAACCATGTGGTTCCCTGTCATCTCAAATAAAAGGAAGATAGCGGTGAGCGGTGCATGGGTGGAAGCGGCCAGAAAAGCGCCAATCCCCACCGTGGCATAAGAACCCGTGGATGCCGTATACTCAGGGAAAAGAGAATGTACCACCCCGCCAAAGGCCCCACCAATCACAGCTCCGATAAAAAGTGCCGGTGCAAAGACCCCGCCAGCCCCACCCGAACCTAAAGTTACAGATGTGGCTATGGATTTAAGAAAAATCAGGGCAAACATCACTGCAACAATACCTTTTCCGGCAAGGGCTATTTCAATGTACTCGTAGCCGTTCCCCATGACCTGCGGATACACCATACCGATACACCCAACAATAAAGGCACCTGCAAGGGGTTTAAGCTGAGCGTGGAGAGGAAAATCTCTGAATTTATCCCGCACGTAATAAAAAAAGCGAATATGTAATACAGCAAGTATGCCTACAATAAATGCCATCATGGTATAGAGCGGAATTTCGACCAGATAATTAACGACCTCAAAATCAGGAATCGGAAAAGCCGGCACTTCACCGAAGTAGGCCCGAGAAACAACGGTCGCCAGGGCTGAGGCAATCACCAGGGCAGCAAAAGAGGAAATTTCATAGGTGCCCAGCAACACGATCTCTGCAGCAAAAAAGATCCCAGCCAGGGGGGCGTTAAAAATACCCGCAATCCCGCCTGCACTCCCGGCAGCAATAAAAACCTTCATCCGTTTACCGGAAACCCTGAAGCGTTGGCCGACCTGGGAACCTACAGCCCCACCAATCTGGGCAATGGGGCCTTCCACCCCTGCTGAATTACCCGAACCGATGGTTAATGCGGTAGCTGCTATCTTGATAAAAATATTACGCCCCCTGATAACCCCATTTTCCAGGTTCACCCGGCGTAAAAAGGCGGTCAATCCATACCCGTTTACCTTGCCAGGAAAAGCAAGAGACAAAGGGATAAGGAGAGTAACCCCAAACATGGGCAACAGGGGAAGCAGCAACTTGCGCCAGCCCCCCTCTTCAATTTTGAGCAGCTTATATCCGCCAACAAAAATGACTTCATGGACAAAATCCATGGATTCGTGAAAAGCAATTATTGCCAGTCCTGCCATGATCCCGATAAAGGCGGCAATGGTAATCATCCTTGTCTGCTCGCCAGGCAGCAGTATTTTCAACTTGGTTCGCATAATATAGGTACGCGATGAACCATGTGCACCGCTTCACAGTAAAGGTTAGACCTAAAAAAACAAAAAACACGGAATCGCAAAAAGATAAGAAGCGCACTAAAGGTAGGAGCACCTCTTCTTTCAGCGTTACCGACTGGTAAAAGTCGGGCAGTATACCAAAGAGAATCCGAGTTTTAAATTATTTTCTACGAGGAATTGATGCTTTAGCTTTTGAGAGGACGTTTTCCCTAGCAAAAACATGTACAGATTAAGAATATGTCGGAGATAGGCGTATGACTCAACTTCGCTGGCCTTGGCTGTTTCAATCAGGGACTGTTCCGGGGACTGTTCCGCGGGCATGTTCCGGGGACAGGGCATGTTCCGGGGACGGGCATGTTCCGGGGACATGTTCCGGGGACACGGGACATGTTCCGGGGACAGACATGTTCCGGGACATGTTCCGGGGACACCATACTTAATTCTTCACTTTTGGCCCGGGTTTTTGGGGTTTCAGCTTTCTCCCAAGAAGGTTTTCCAGTTGATCTACAAACAGACTGTCTCCACAGGGACGGCCA
>PDWI01006325.1_pt1 | contig 14927 bp, 9 predicted proteins | sample 1430891 | NCBI WGS metagenome assembly PDWI01 (sample SAMN01162508, study PRJNA174530) | Oral metagenome, whole genome shotgun sequencing project. | biome: Marine environment; feature: Marine mammal; material: Swab sample of the gingival sulcus; isolation source: swab sample of gingival sulcus... | reverse complement strand
GAATCATGTTTGTTAAAACTTGCTTTTTTCTATATATACTACTCAGTTGTCAATGTTCTATTGTCACCCACCGGCGACTTTTATAATATTATCATATTTCATTTTTTATGTCAATATTATTTTTAAGTTTTTTTGAGTTTTTCAGTTTCATATAAAACCCAAAATTTAAAAGCTGTCCGAAACAGCTTTTATATGTTATCACTATATTATTTATATGTCAATACTTTTTTTAAAAAATTTTATTTTATAAATTAATCTGACTTTTAAAAGTCAGATTAATATTATAATTTAAATTCAGAAACTTCTGATTGTAAGCTTATAGCTATTTCCGCCAATCTATTACTCGCCATTGAAATATCACTAATATATTTTGTTTGATTGTCCACACTAATATTAGCCTCTTTAGTTATAGATTCATTATTCTTAGCAACTGAAGAAAGATTACGAATAATTTCTATGATTTGATTATTCTTCTCTTCAACCGATTTGGAGTTTCTATTAATTCTATCAACTATATTTTTACTCTTTTCAACAGCTTCTTCAATTTCATCAAATTTCTCTATTGTCATTTTAGTTTGGTTATATTGCTCCGAAACGATATTTCCTACCGTCTCCATCCTATTAACCGCATGTTGAGATTTTTCTTTGAGTCCTTCTATGATAACTTTAATTTCATTAGTAAATTTATTTGAATCTTCTGCAAGTTTCCTTATTTCCTCTGCAACAACTGCAAATCCTTTACCCGCATCTCCTGCTCTAGCCGCCTCTATCGCAGCGTTAAGAGCTAAAAGATTCGTCTGATCCGCTATTGATTGAATCATTTCAGATGCCTTTGAAATAGATTCTGCACTTTCATTTGTCTGTAAAATAATTTCACTTACAAAACCTGTTTCCGTTTTACTACTATCTGTTAACTGTGTAAGCCCTTCAAGAGCATTCTTTCCTTCATCTTTTTTAGTATCAATATTAGTTGTAGCTTCTTTTAACTCATATAATATATTCATCATATCTCTTAAAGAACTTGCATTTTCTTCAATATTATCTGAAGCAACTATTGTATCTTCTAACTGTCCTGTTGCCCCTGCTTGAATATTCGCAAATGAAACTGCTACTTCCTTTGCACTCTCATCTGTACTATCAGCCGTTGCAATAAGCTCTTCTGCAGTCGCTGCTATATCATTTGCATTATCCGATATATCTTTTACTATACTCAATAAATTCTTTTTAAGACTTTGACTAGCTCTATAAATATCACCAACCTCATCTTCTCTATCTGAATAGTTTTTATTAGATTCAAATGCAAGATTATAATCTGCTAGTTCTTCTATATCACATTTTAAATTATTAAATGAATTAGATATTCTCTTAGATGTACCAAAATATATGATTAAAATACATATCAAAAGAACAACTAATGATACAATAATTAAAATCATAATTAAATTTTTAATTGGTTGGAAAACAACTTCTTTATTTATACTTATAAGTGCAATATTACTACTTCCTTCTATTTTTGCATATCCAACTAATTTTTCTATTCCTTTAAAAGAATATTCTCCAACACCTAAATCATTTTTAAGCATTTCATTATTGAAAAAGTCAACAAGTTCTTTATACCCATCATCAGTTTTTTCCTTTTCTAATATATTTACACCTTCACGAACTATTTCCTGATTTGTATGTCCTATTGTATTTCCCTTTGTATCGGTAATAGACATACTACCAGTTTCTTTCCATTTGAATTTAGCACAAAATTTATTATAATGATCTACAGAGCTAATACCTGCAAAAACTCCTGCTATCTTTCCGCGTTTATAATAAGGAGCTGAAATAATAACTATTTTATCTCCATTTAGTTTATCTATAATAATATTAGTAGTAAATACTTCTCCATTCATTGATTTTTGAAAATAATCAGTCCCAGCTAACTCAAATTTTTCTCCTCCTGGAGTAAGATTAATCCCTGTTCCATTAGGTTTAATGTAAAAAAACAATTTAAAACCTAATTCCTTTGCTCTTTTCTGATAAAATTCTACCTTCTTTTCAGTTTTAACCGAATTATCAATTAAAATAGGATTATTAGCTAACTCTGATATCACATGTTCTATTTTATCATTTTCAGATTTAACAATATCTGCAGCCTGTTTAGTTAAAAGTTTTACATCCTCTTTCAATTGCCTAGAAAAATATTCTTGCAGCAAAATATTACTAGTTATAAGTATTACAATTATTGCTACGGAAAAAATTAATGTAAACGACATAGCAATACGTTTTCTAATATTATAATTTGTTTTAATTTTAATAATAATCCCCTCCTAAATAATATTCAAATATAGCCCTCAATCTATTATCGTCAATTAAAAATATTAATTAAGTAAATCATCAAAAAAATCCTGAAAAAAATCAGGATTTTTTTCTATTTAAAGTTTAAAATTTGCTATTTCATTTTGTAAATCACTCGCAATATCAGCTAAATTCACAGTAGCAGCCGCTATATCACTAATCGATTGAATCTGCAGATTGATAATATCTCCTGCTTGTTCAGTCGTCGAAGCATTTTCTTCTGCAATAGATGCAAGATTATCGATAAGTTTTGATATATTAGCATTTTTATTTTCTATATTTGATGAACTCTCTGAAACTTTCTTTACAATATCTTTTATAGTAATAACTGCTTCTTCTATTTGATCAAATTTCTCGCTAGTCAATTTAGTCTGTTCACCTTGTTGTGTAACTATTACACCAACATCTGCCATTCTATCAACAGCACTTTGAGATTTTTCTTTAAGTTGTTCTATTACATCACCTATTTCAGCAGTAAATTTGCTTGAATCTTCTGCAAGTTTCCTTATTTCTTCAGCAACCACAGCAAATCCTTTTCCTGCCTCTCCAGCACGAGCTGCTTCAATAGCTGCATTAAGAGCTAAAAGATTTGTCTGTTCTGCTATTGAATCAATCATCTCAGATGATTTTGCTATTGCTTCTGCACTAACATTTGTTTCATGTATTATTTGATTCACAAAACCAGCTTCTTTTTTACTATTAACAGTTAATTCTTCAAGACCATTCAGTGATTTTTTACCTTCATCTTTCTTCGCTTCAATATTCTTAATAGCAGCATAAAGATTATCTAAAATAATCATCATTCCATTTAAAGACTGAGTACTAATCGTCATATTTTCTACAGCTTCTGATGTATCCGAAGCTTGATTAACTGCTCTTTTCGATATATTGTTAACGGCTATTGAAACTTCTTTAGAAGAATCACTTGTACTTTGTGCAATAGCTGTCAGCTCCTCTGCTGTAGCTGCAGTATTTCCAGCACTAAGGTTAATATTTTTAACAATTTTCTTTAAATTATTTTTCATTGCATTCATTGAACGCATAATACTTCCAATTTCATTTTTCTTCTTATAATATTTATCAAGACTTTTTTCATCCACATCATCTGTTAAATCATAATTAGATATTTTATTCATTAAATTTTCTATAATTTTAAGAGGTTTTATAACGCTATATGTAATTAAATAAGTTAAAATCCCAGCTAATATCAGTCCAACAATAGCATCAATAATAGTGATATGTATCAAAACATGTAAATCTTCGTCCATCTCTTTTTCAATTATTGACTCTTTTACTCCAGTAAAAAGTATTCCTACAACCTTACTATCTACAATTATCGGTTTATATGCTGTTAGATATTTTACACCTAATATTTCAGCCTTACCATAATAATTTTGTTTATTTTCTATAGCTTCAAATACTTTTCCAGAAGTTTCAAGTTTAGTGCCAATAACTCTATTACCACTTGAATCTTTAATATTCGTACTAACTCTTTCAAAACCATTATCTTTAGCTATAAATATTGTATAAGCATCATCAGTAAACTGCTCCATTTTATCAACTAATTGGTTGTCTTCACCTAATTTTTCTCCGGATTTTGAAACAACATCTCCATTTTGGAAAGTTATCCCTTCATATCTCATTTTAAATAATTCTTCAAAGATTTCCATATTAGACGCTAATTTATTATTAACAATACTACCCTTAAATGTAGTTGAAACTGCAATAATCATACTAGTAGATAAAACTACTATAATAAGTAATATCAATATAGAATATTTGATAATAAGCTCTGTTTTTAAACTTTTCATACACATCCCCTTTTATTATAGTTATATTAAAATCAAATTAATATAATTCCTAATTAAACTAATTTACTTACATGTAAGATATCGGAATTAATAATTAATTTATTTATAATTAATTTATTTTTTTAATATTATTTTCAATTTATATAATAATAAATGCACTTATCATACAGAATAAGTGCATCTAATAAATTTGTTATTTATTTTTATAATACTAAATAAAATATTAACATCTTATTTAGGCGGTGTATAAAAAAATTGAACCCAATAATATTTATATAAACTCTTTTGATCGTATTTACATCCTACCGCTAAATGAGTAAAATCAGGATTTAAAATATTTGCTCTATGGCCTTTCGAATTCATCCACCCTTCTACAACATCTTTCGGACTTTTTTGACCACCAGCAATATTTTCACCTAATGTTCTATAGGAATCAATACCAGAAAAACAGCTTTCTCCATTCGGTCTCTTATGAGCAAATAATTCTACTATTTCACTTGCCCTTCTATTAGCGTGATTATCAAATTCATATATATATTCTAATTTGCTAAGACCATTTTTTTCTCTTTCTATATTCGTAAGCCTCAACACTTCTTTTTTAAATAAAGAAATGTTTTTTACAAATTTTTCTTCTTCCTTAGCATATCCTTTATAAAAAATTTGTTCCCAGTAATATATATTTTTCTTCTTATCATGTGCTAAACCGATAGATATTTTTTCAAAATTTGCATTCGATATATAAGATATGTATTCAGGATTTTCCATCAATTTATTGAATGCTATATAAGGATCTTTAGCACCACCAAAAATACTTTCAGCAACTGTGTGATAATTTTTTATATTATCAAAACTTTTTTCTCCATTAGGTCTTTCTAAAGAAAATTTTACCATTAATTCATTAGCTCTCAAATCAGAATAATCACTATATTCTTTTAGCCAATCAAAAGGTAGAAGCCCTAATTCAACTCTTTTTTTATTTATTAACTGAAACAATTCCTTTTTTAATGTATTATAACTAACTTCATAATGTACTCTAAGCGCTGTGATAATAGCTTGCTCTCTTGTATATGATCCAAGTGGATTAAATTTTCCTTCACCTACTCCTTTCATAAGACCAATACTCTTTGCTTTATAAACATACTCTTTTGCCCATGGAGATATTAAATTATCATCTAAAAAATCATTTTCAGAATCATTTACATCTTTTCCACCAAGCATTTTATAAAGATTATATATTATCTTAGAAGCTTGCTCTCTCGTCAAATTCGCATCTGGTGAGAATTGATTATTAGAAACGCCATTTACTATTTTAAGTATATTTGCTCCATAGATATATTTATCATCTTCATTATCAGCATTTAAATCATCAAAAGGATAGGTATAATCCTTATTTGCATTTAAAAAATCATCTATGCCATCAAAACCTTTATTTTTAATATAAATGTGCATAATCATCTTACAAAAATCTCTTCTATTGATATTTGTAGTATAATCATCTAATAAATCTCCAGGTACAAGACCATCTTCCACACCAATATTAATCTCTTCTATCGCCCATTCAGAAGGTTCAGCATAAACAAAAGATATACTGATGATAAATAATAATATAAAATAAATTATCTGTTTTTTCATAAAATCTCCTTACCTTTACAATTCTATTATATACCAATTAACGACAATATCTATATTTATTTTCATTATTATGATAAAATAGTACTGGAGGTAAATATGATAGTAAGTTCCTTGATATATATTCGAAAAGACAATAAAACGCTTATGATTAAAAAAAATAAAAACAATAAATCTTTTTATAATGGTGTTGGTGGTAAAGTAGAAAAAGAAGAAACACCTGAAAAATGTGCTATTAGAGAGATAAAAGAAGAAACTGGACTTATAGCAAATAGCCTAAAATTTAGAGGGTATATCACATTTCCTAATTTTGATAAATTAGGGGATTGGCTAGTATTTATATATGAATGTTATGACTTTGAAGGAAAACTCATAGAATCGGATGAGGGTAGCCTTCACTGGATAGATGATGATAATATATTTGATCTAAATATGTACGAAGGTGATTTTGAATTCTTAGAAATTCTATATCATTCAACTGATATCTTCACTGGAGAGAATTTTTATAAAGACGGAAAATATATGTATGCCAATTATAAAAGAATAGAAGTAAAATAAGAAGATCCGAAGATCTTCTTTTTATATTACTCTTGTTCTTCCTTCATAAACTATTCCTTTAATAGGATCTACAGTAATAATGGTATCATTTTTAATAAATTCAAAGTTCTCATAAACACCAACTACGGAAGGTTTTTTAAGATTAATCGCAACAATCGCTCCATGAGAAGTATACCCACCATCTTGAAGAACCATACCTGCTGACCTTTCTATAAATGGAACAAGTTCTTTATCTGTACTGCTAGTAACAATAATATCACCATCTTTAAAATTCTTTGTATCTTCAAAAGAATTTATCACACAAGCTCTACCTGTTACTATTTTATTTCCAAGTCCAAGGCCTTTTAATATAAGTTCTCCAACAACATGAACCTTAATAAGATTTGTTGCTCCAGTAAGTCCAATAGGAACCCCAGCAGTGATAATTACTAAATCATCTTTTTTAATAAGATTATGTTCTTTACATTTAGAAACACTGATTTCAAATATTTCATCTGTTGAATTAACACTTGGCACAATAAGACTTTCAACACCCCAAACTAAAGATAATTTTCTTCTTACCTTCTCATAAGTAGTCGTTGCAATAACATTCGATTTTGGTCTAAACTGTGAAACTTTTCTTGCGGTAAATCCAGATGAAGTAGCAGTGATAATTGCATTAGCATCTAAATCATAAGCTGTGTTACAAGTAGCATGAGATACAGCAAATGTAACACCTTCTTCCACTAAATCTTTAGACTTTTTATTTAAAAGTTCCTTATAATCAATAGATCCTTCAATATTCTTTGCAATGCTGCTCATTGTTTTAACCGATTCTATAGGATATTTACCTGCAGCAGTCTCTCCAGAAAGCATAATGGCATCCGTACCATCCAAAATAGCATTTGCAACATCTGTAACTTCTGCTCTCGTTGGTCTTGGATTTCTCTGCATTGAATCAAGCATTTGAGTTGCAGTGATTACAGGTTTCCCAGCTATATTACAAAGCTTAATCATTTTCTTTTGAGCAAGTGGAACTTCTTCTGTTGGTATTTCAACACCTAAATCACCTCTTGCCACCATAATACCATCACTTACATTTAGTATTTCTTCTAAATTATCAAGGCCTTCTTGATTTTCAATCTTAGAAATAATATGAACATCACTCTCACCTTCTCTTTCAAGAAGCTTTCTTATTTCAAGAACGTCTTCTGGCTTTCTGACAAATGATGCTGCAATAAAATCAATATCATTATCTACTCCAAATAAGATATCTGATTCATCTTTTTGAGTAATGGCAGGGAGATTAATTTTAACACCAGGGACATTAATTCCTTTATTGTCTTTTATCACTCCTGAATTATTCACAGTAGTTACAATTTCACTACCTTTTATTTCTTTAACGATTAGCTCTACAAGACCATCATCAATAAGAATTCTATCTCCTGCTACAACATCTTCTGGAAGACCTTTATACGATATTTGACATTTATCTTTCGTCCCAACAAAATCTTCTGTTGTTAATGTGAATTCCTGACCTTCTTTTAATTCAACAGGCTCATGGAATTTCCCAGTTCTTATCTCTGGACCTTTTGTATCTAAAAGAATAGCTACTGGTACATCAAGTTCTTCTCTTACAGATTGAATCATTTCAATTCTATTTAAATGTTCCTCATGATTTCCATGAGAAAAATTTAATCGAGCAACATTTAAACCATTTAACACTAATTGTTTAAAAATCTCTCTATCTTCACTTGCTGGACCAATTGTACATACTATTTTCGTTTTCTTCATTTTGACCTCCTACCTATATCGACAACATTTCATTAAGTGCTAACATATCTTTATTTAGTTCATCTTTTTTAGTAATCGCTTCTTCTAATGGCGTACTGATAATTTCTGTTCCTTTTATTCCTATCGCCTTACCACTATCTCCTTTGATAAGAAGTTCAACAGCAGCTCTTGCCAATCTACTAGCAAGTATTCTATCAAATGCAGTAGGAGAACCACCTCTTTGTAAATAGCCTATAACCGATACTCTTGTTTCAAGACCAGTTCTTTTTTCTATTGCTTCTGCCATTTCATAAGGCTTTCCAACACCTTCTGCAAGAAGGATGATATGATGCGTTTTTCCATTATTCTTATCCTCAATCATCTTTCTATAGATATCATCTACATCAAAGTCAATCTCCGGAACAACAATGCTATCTGCTCCACTTGCAAGACCTGCATAGAGTGCAATATCTCCACAGCTTCTTCCCATAACTTCTATAATATTTGCTCTTCCATGAGAAGAAGAAGTATCTCTTAAATGACTCACTGAATTAATTACTGTATTTACCGCTGTATCAAAACCAACTGTATACTCTGTATAACCTAAATCATTATCAATAGTACCAGGAACACCCATTACAGGAAATCCTCTTTTGCTGAGTTCTAATGCTCCACGGAAAGAACCATCACCACCACATACAACGAGTGCATCAATTTTAAATAATTTCAGCATTTCAAGTCCTTTTTCAATACCTTCTTTTGTTTTAAATTCTTCACATCTCGCTGTTTTTAAAACCGTTCCCCCTCTTTGTATAATATCCGATACATCTCTTGAGCCCATATCATGAATATCTCCTTCTAAAAGGCCTTGATATCCTCTATTAATACCTGCCACTTCTACATTATTGTATAAACAAACTCTTACTACTGATCGTATCACAGCATTCATCCCTGGGGCATCTCCACCACTCGTTAGTATTCCTATTTTCATCTTATATCCTTTCTATTTCTTTTTAACAGAATCTTCACCTAATAACTGTTTCAGCTCATCAATTAAACGATCATCATCACAAACATTTAAATGTTCAGGTGGCATCATCTTTTCTTTAGTATCTTCAAAATAAAACACAATTCTTCTATCCCCAGGATATTTTTTCATAATATCTATCACCTTATTTATGATGACATTTTCTTTCCTGAGTTTTATAAAAATCTTTTCTTTTTCCTTTTTTTCTACTATTTCTTCAAGAAATTCATTAGAAAATTCCACAATATTATCAGCAATAATCTTAGGAAATTCATCTCCTTTTATCGACAGTCTTCCACTTAATATAATAAATTTACTATCTAAAATTTTTTTATTCATTCTTAAATAAATTTTTGGAAAAACAATAACCTCTATACTATCAAATAAATCCTCCACCTTTAGAATAAGCATTTTCTTTCCAGCTTTCGTCTTCATTTCTTTTATACTTGTTATCATACATATTATACTAATTTTTTTCTCATCATGTAAACTGATATAATATGGATCCGTATAATTATTATAAACATCCGATAAATAAATACTATTAAACTTATTTATATTATCCTTATATTTATTTAAAGGATGCCCAGATAAGTACATTCCCAGTACATCTTTTTCAAAAGCGAGTCTTATGGATTCTTCCATATCATCCATTTTAGATACTTTCAAAGCCGATATATCTCCTAAATCAAATTCTTCCATTGAAAATATAGAAATCTGATTTTTAGAATTCTTTCTTCTTTCACTTAGCACACTATCGATAATTCGTTCATAGGAAGCAAGAAGTTCTGCTCTATTATCTCCTAAATTATCAAAAGCTCCTGCTTTTATAAGCGCTTCCACCGCTCTTTTATTTAATTCTGATGGATCAGATTTTTCTACAAAATCAATAAAATTTTTAAAAGGTCTATTCTCAACAATTGTTTTTATAATCCCTTTCCCAACATTTTTAATTGTTTTAAGAGCAAATCGTATCTTATTATCTTCCACAGAAAAACTTCCAAAACTCTTATTAATGTCTGGCGGTAATATCTCAATATTCATATGATGACAGTCATGAATATAACTGAGTATCTTACTTTGGTTTCCTACCATACTACTCATCGTTGCCGTCATAAATTCTACAGGGTAATGTGCTTTTAAATAAGCTGTTTCATATATTAAAATACTATATCCAGCTGCATGAGATTTATTAAAAGCATAATTTGCAAAATCAGATATATCAGAAAATATTTCTTCTGCTATATCTTTTGAGACTCCTCTTTTTAAACATCCTTCTACTACCGTCTTCCCATCTTCTACAAGACCATGAATAAAAATATTTTTTTCTCTTTCCATAACATCAATCTTCTTTTTACTCATTGCTCTTCTAACAATATCACTTCTACCATAAGAAAAACCTGCTAATTTTCTTACAATTTCCATTACTTGTTCCTGATAGACAATACAACCATAAGTAACATTTAAAATTGGTTCAAGAAGTGGATGTAAATACTTAATATCCTCTGGATTATTTTTATTATGGATATAAGTCGGTATACTATCCATTGGCCCCGGTCGATATAATGATATCCCAGCTATAATATCTTCTAAGTTAGATGGTTTAAGTTCTTTCATAAATCGAATCATCCCTTTAGATTCTAATTGAAATACTCCTTTGGTATCACCTCTTGATATCATCTCATAAGTTTTTATATCATTATCATCAGGATTGATTAACACATCTATTCCATGATTTTTATATACTAATTTTTTAGCTTCTTTTATTACAGTCAATGTTCTAAGACCTAAAAAATCCATTTTTAAAAGTCCTAATTCTTCCAATTGACTCATAGGATATTGAGTGGTGATATTACCATCTTGAACGCAGAGTGGAACATAAGAATCAATAGGATTTTTAGATATTACAACTCCTGCAGCATGAGTTGATGTATGACGTGGCATTCCTTCTATCTCTTTTGCTATATTCACAATTTTTCGAAGGCCTTGATTATCATCATATAATTTTTTAAAATTATCGCTTTCCTTCATAGCAAGATCTAATGTCATCTTTGGTTTAAAAGGAATATATTTTGCCAGTCGATCAATTTCATAATATGGATGTTCAAGCACTCTACCAACATCTCTTATAGAACCTCTTGCCGCCATAGTACCAAATGTTATAATCTGAGCGACATGATCTTTCCCATATTTATTGATGACATAATCAATAACTTTCTGCCTTTTAATATCTTCAAAATCAATATCAATATCCGGCATCGTAATTCGTTCTGGATTAAGAAATCTTTCAAAGATTAAATCATATTTTATTGGATCCACTTCTGTAATATTAAGGGTATAAGCAACTAAACTTCCACCAGCAGAACCACGTCCAGGACCTACTGCGATATCATTTTCTTTAGAAAACCTAATGAAATCCCATACAATAAGAAAATAATCTACAAAGCCCATTTTTATAATAATATCAAGTTCTCTATTCAATCGATCAATATGATTTTCATAATCTCTATATTTTTGTTTAAGACCTAAAAAGCATAGCTCTTTTAAATACTCGATATTATCTCCATCATATTTAAATTCAGGTAAATGTCTTTTTGAAAAATCAAATTCCATATGACATTTACTTACTATTTCCTCTGTATTATAAATAGCTTCTGTAATATAATCAAATAGTTCAAGCATTTCTTCTTCTGATTTTAAATAATATTGATCGGATGGAAAGCGCATTCTATCATCATCACTCAAGAGCTTTCCTGTTTGAAGACATAATAAAATATCATGCGTTTTAGAATCCACTTTATTGATATAATGAACATCATTCGTAGCTACTAATTTAATACCGAGCTCTCTTGATAATTCGATTACTTTTTTTACAACTAATTTCTCTGCCTTCGTTCCATGATCCTGAATTTCTAGATAAAAATCATCTAAAAATATATCTTTAAGCTTCTTCGCAAACTTCTTAGCTTCTTCATAATTTCCATTTAAAATACTCTTTTGAACATCTCCAGAAAGACATGCACTCAGTGCAATAAGCCCTTCAGAATATTCTTTCAGAAGCTCATAATCAATTCTCGGTTTATAATAAAATCCTCTGATATGACTTTCCGATACCAGCTTAATAAGATTATGATATCCCGTTTCATTTTTAGCGAGTAAAACTAAATGACTTCTTTTTCTATCTTTTTCAAGATATGAGCCATTTGAAATATACATTTCACATCCTATTATTGGCTTGATATTATTCTTTTTTGCTTCTTTATAAAATTCTAAAGCACCAAACATAGAACCGTGATCAGTAATAGCTACAGAAGTCATTTCTAATTCTTTTAATCTATTAAATAATTTTTTTATTGGAACAAACCCATCTAGAAGGCTATATTCTGTATGCAAATGCAAATGAGAAAATCTAGCCATTATTATTCTCTACTTTCTCTTTTTCTTCGTCCTTTTCTTCTAATTCTTTTTTCTTTTCTTCTAGCATTTCTTCAAAAACACCTTTTATACTATCTCTTGTACTAACAGAAAATTCAAATTCTCTATTTTTTATAAATTCATTTATTGGAACAAATTTATCATTATATTTAAAGTGACTCTTCTTTTCTGAATCTAAAAGATTGATATCAAGTATAGGTAATATTTTCAATCGAAGATCTTTTACCATCTCCGCTTGTACAGTATGTCCTATTAAATCATTGATAAGAACAAAAGCTCCACCTTTATTTCTAGCTGTATTAGGAACTAATAAATAATATGTTTCAACACCTGTTTTACCCATCATAAAAGTTTTAGTATTAAAAGGATATCTCTCTTCTTTATCATCTAATACCTCAGAAAATTCATTAGTAAAATTAAAGTATATTTCACTTTCCTTAAATAATTTATTAATATCTTCTATTGTATCATAATACCTATCATCATTTTTTAAAATATAATCATCCAATTCTTTTAAATAATCCATAGCTGGTTTTAAAAGTAATTTTATTTTTTCTTTATCAGTTTCTACTCTAAGAGAATCTAAATCTTCTTTATTCAATTTATTAAATATTACATATTCAACAAATCTCATTCCATTTCTATTTTTCAATGGATTTGGAAAAGTAAATTTATTCTTATTTTCTTTTACAAATTCTAAAAATCCATCAATATCTTTTGGAGCGGTTTCTAGAATATCATCATCATATAAAAAAACTAACTGTTTTCTATAAAAAGGTATTGCAATAACCCTATCTTTAAAATCCTTCGTCATAGAAAAGTCTTTATCTAATGCATTAATATACTCATTATAATTAGACATATCTTTATTGATATCTTTATAAAAGTAGTCATTTGATAACATATCTTCAAATTCATCTCTATTTAAAACAAGAAGATCAATATCTCCATCAACTACACCTTCTTTACTATATAAATCAAGAGTTTCTTTCACTGCTTCATAACTCATATTTTTAACATCAAGTTCAATATTGTACTTTGATAACATATCTTTTTTAAATTTCTTCTCAAGATACATTTTCATCCCATCATTTGATGATGTATATAGATTAACATGACTTCCTTTTGCTCCATCTGATATTACTTTAAACTTCTTATCTGTAGTTGTTTTGTTACAGCTGACTAATAATGCACTTATAAAAATAAATAGTATAATTTTTTTCATTCTTCTTCCTCTTCCAATTTTAAAGCCAATTTTTCAATTTTTTTAAGCCTATAATTAACTCCTGACTTACTGAGCGGTGGATCGACTTTACTACCTAATTCTTTTAAACTATCAACTTCATTTTCAAGTCTTAACACAGCAATATCTCTTAAATCTTTAGGTAAATTTTCGATTCCCATTTTCTTATCTATAATATCGATAAAATTTTTATTCTTTAAATAATTATCGTTAATACGGCTCATATTATGAATATCACAATTCAATTCTCTATTAATTTTAGCATTAAATTGTTTTTTAAGTCTTAATTCTTCAAATTCCATCATAGAATTTGTTGCGCCCATCAAAACAAGAAGATTTGAAATAGAATCTCCTTCTTTTAAATAAACAATATAATTCTTTTTTCTATTAATCAGCTTTGATTTTATACCAACACTATGAAAAAATTCATTCAAATGATAAGCATATAACTCACTATGTAGTATAAACTGAATATAATAAGATTTTTCTGGATCTGTAATAGAACCACATCCTAAGAAGCATCCTCTAATATAAGCATTATTACACTTGCTATTTCTCAAAAGATTAACAGGTATTTCTTCGTTTATATTTAAAATACCCTGTTCTGCTATTATTATTTCAAGTTCTTCAAGAATATTTTTTGCATCTTTTATCTTTAACCTATGCACTGCTTTTTTTCTTAAATTATCTGAACTATCAATTTCTATCTCCACATCAATAGAAAAGATCTGTCTAAATAATTTAGAAATCATTTCTCCAGTTTCTTTACTCTCAGTACTTATGATAAGGTCTACTTTCCCAAGACCAGCTAATTTAAGAGTTCCACTTACTCTTATAAGAGCTGAAAGCTCAGCGAGTTTAGCATATTTATCTCTTAATTTAAACCTAGATAATTCTGTTTTTACTTTTGTTGAAAATGACATATTCATCCTCTATAATTATAATAATCTTTCTCTTCGATTATTTTTTTACTATTTCGTATAACCCTTCTTTCATCCTTATGATTTGAAAGTGATAACGCTTCATCAATAGATACGAACTTTGCTTCTACAAAGCCCTCTTTCGCTAAAGGTTTTAAATCAAATGTTTCTGGTATCATAATATACCATTTAACACTTTTCTTCACTAA
>PDWI01015707.1_pt1 | contig 14928 bp, 13 predicted proteins | sample 1430891 | NCBI WGS metagenome assembly PDWI01 (sample SAMN01162508, study PRJNA174530) | Oral metagenome, whole genome shotgun sequencing project. | biome: Marine environment; feature: Marine mammal; material: Swab sample of the gingival sulcus; isolation source: swab sample of gingival sulcus... | reverse complement strand
TCCGCGCCCACCGAGGTACGGCTGCGGTACTCGGCGGAGGTGATCCCTATCGGCGCGGAACTTCGGGTGACCGACAGCAGCGGCACCGACTGGGTGCAGCCAGACTCGAAGATGGTCGGCGACACCGTTGTCCAACCGCTGCGGCCCGGGGCTGGCACCGGGCAGTACACGGTCCGGTGGCGAGTGGTGTCTTCGGACGGTCATCCGATCAGCGGCACCTATGACTACCAGGTGGGCACGGCCGCGCAAACCGGCGCGGCACAACCGGCCGCCGAAAGCACCGAGTCGGCCGCCCAGAGCACCGAGCCGGCCCAGGCCGGGTCGTCGTCCCGGTGGCCGTTGCTGGCCGGTGCGGCGGCCGTCGTGCTCGCGGCCGTTGCCTGGATCGTGCGGGCACGACGATTCCGCGTTTGAGAACCTCGCCGCCCCGGGCCCGTCCCAGGCCGGACGCCACGGCGACGCCGTGTGCGTTCCCACGTCTATGGCACGCAAACCTTCGACGAACAGACACTTTTCGACAGACAGGAAATTCTCGTGACACACACCGTGACCTACAAGATCGGCCGGCGCGCACTGGCCCTGAGCGCGGCGGCAGCCCTCGCACTCGCCGGCTGCGGAAGCACCGGCGCAAGCACCACCGAGTCGGCAAGCACCGCACTGACCGTGGAAGAACCGTGGGCCAAGGCCAGCGAGGGACCGATGACCGCCGCTTTCGGCATCATCAAGAACGAGTCCGACGCCGACATCACCATCGTCAGCGCCACGACCTCGGCCAGCGGGCACACCGAGCTGCATGAGGTGGTCGACCAGGGCGGCAAGATGATCATGCGGCCCAAGGAAGGCGGGTTCGTGGTCCCGGCGAACGGCGAGCACGTGCTGCAGCCCGGGGGTGACCACGTGATGATCATGAAGATGACCGAGCCTGTCACGGCAGGGGACCAGGTCACCGTCACCATGACCGACAAGGACGGCAAAGACTACGAGTTCACCGCACTGGCCAAGCCCTACAGCGGCGCCGAGGAAGAGTACAAGCCCGACGGCGGAGGCGAGACCGGAATGAACCACGGCGGAAGCGGAGCGGACCACGGCGGCATGGAAGACAGCGGTGACACCGGGCACGACTCGTGAGCCGGTTCTTCGACGTGGCAGGCGACTGACCGAGAGGTGATAACACAATGAGCACGGCCCGCACACCCAGCACGGACGGGCCACGTGCCGCATCGGGGATTTCCCGGCGCGGCCTGTTCGGCGCGGCCGGGCTGGGTGCGGCCGTTGCCGCGACCGCGTCCTGTTCCCGCTCCGGCGGGGACGGCAACCAGGAGGCCCCGGCCACTGACGCGTGATCGCCTTCGATCTGCGCGGTGATGCCGGAATCGAGGGTCTTCGGCGCACCCTGCAGCTGTGGACGGACTCGGCCCGGCGGTTGAGCCAGGGCGAGCCGTCGCTGGCCGACCCGGAGCCGGAGCTCGTGCAGGCGGCGCACGGGATCACCATCACGGTCGGCATCGGTTTGGAAGGACTGCGCAAGGCCGGCCTGCAAGACCGGGCGCCGGCGTGGCTGAAACCGTTGCCGGACTTCGCTATCGATGCCTTGCAGCCGCAGTGGAGCGGTGGCGACCTGGTCGTTCAGATCGGCTGCAACGACCAGATGGCGCTGTCGCACGCGACCCGGATCATCATCACCGACGTCGGCCCCTTCGCCGTGCCGCGGTGGCGGCAGACCGGGTTCCGCACCCACGGCGAGGACGCAAAGAACCGCAACCTGATGGGGCAGATCGACGGTGTCGGCAACCCCCCGGAGACGGACCGGGACGTGCTTGTGTGGTGCGGGGAGGAGGCGCCGGATTGGCTGGCCGGTGGCTCCTCGATGGTGGTACGCCGGATCGAGATGAACCTGGCGAGCTGGGCGGCGCTGGACCGGCCCGGCCGCGACCAGACGATCGGGCGTACCCAGGCCACCGGGACTCCGCTCAGTGGCGGGGACGTACACACCACACCGGACCTGAAGGCCACCGATGACAACGGGCTGCTGGCGATTCCGCTGTTCGCGCACGTGCGGCGGGCCAATACCGGCACCGACGGGGGACGTATCCTGCGCCGCCCGTACAACTACGACGTCAGTCCCGATGATCCGCAGCAGGTGTCTGAGTCCGGGTTGGTGTTCATCGCCTTCCAGGCTGACGTCGAGCGACAGTTCGTACCGATCCAGAAGCGCCTGGACGAGCTCGACCTGCTGAACAAGTGGACCACGCCCATCGGTTCTGCGGTGTTCGCGATCCTGCCGGGGGTCGCGCCTGGGGAGATCTTCGGGCAGGCGCTGGTCGGCGCACCCGGCTAGGCACGTCCTGGGGCGCCGGGGAGATTGCCCCCGGCGGGTGGCGGGTCAGTGGCGTGCTTGCCCGCATCCCCGGCAGTGCTGGCACACCCCGGACAGCGCCACATGATGCGGCTCGAGGGTGAACCCCGCTGCGGCCAGGCGAGCCGCGACACCGTCCAGCAGGTCGTCCGGCAGGTCTATCATCCGTTCGCAGACCCGGCACTGGGCATGGAGGTGTCGCCAGCCGGTGACATCGGCCGCCAGGTGGTAGGCGGTCGCGCCCCGCCCGGTGTGCACATGAGTGACTACACCGACCTCGGACAGGGTCTCCAGGGTTCGGTACACAGTGGCGCGGTGCACGCTCGGCGCGAGTTCGAGCACCCGCGCCCCCACTTGTTCCGCGTCCAGATGATCCGTGGTTGCCGCCAGCACCCCGATCACCGCGCGCCGGGCCGGGGTCATCCGCTGGCCGTGAGCGCGCAGGACCGCCAGGGCGCGGTCACACAGGTCTGATACGCATGCTTCAGAGTGCGGATTCGGTGGCTCCATCGTTGGCAGCTTACCGAGCCCTTACTGCGCCGACCCACGGGCATGGCAGCGAAATACCGCACAGCAAAAGCTACAGTATCGATGTGCCCCGCCCGTCCCGATCACCGCTGAACGCAGTCCGGAAGCTGGCGATTGCCGGCGCTACCACCACCATCGCGGCACACGTGGCGGTGGCCGGCACGATTGTGGGAATCGATGCGGTACGCCGGCGGCGCAGCACCGAGGCCCACGAGTTTCCACACGCCGCTCCGCTGACCACCACGGTCAATGAGAACCTGCTTACCACCTACACCTACGGGGTGGACCTGTACGAGGACATGCTAGCCTCCATTCACGCGGCCCGCTCTCATGTGTTCTTCGAGTCTTTCATCTGGAAGGGCGACGAGTACGGGCAGCGGTTCCGGGACGCCTTGGCGCGGGCCGCCGACCGGGGCGTGGCGGTCTACGTGATCTACGACGCGTTCGGCAACTTCGTGGTGGACAACGATTTCTACGCCGACATCGACCCCCGGGTGCATCTGTTGCGGTTTCCGTTGTGGCGCTGGGGAACCGGGCTGAGCCTGCGGCGCTCCGGCCGGGATCACCGCAAGATACTCGTAGTCGACGACGCGGTGGCCTACGCCGGCGGTTTCAACGTGGGCTCGCTGTACGCCACCGGCTGGCGTGACACACACACCCGCATCCAGGGCCCGGCCGTATGGGAGCTGGCCGACGCGTTCGTCGATTTCTGGAACACCTATCGGCATTCGCGCCACCCGGTCTTGCACGACGTGGGATCCCGGACTTGGGACGCCTCCGTGCGCGCGCACCGGAATGTGCCCGGCCAATTGTTGTTTCCGGTCCGGGCGTTGTACATGGACGCAATCAACCGGGCCCAGAAACGCATCTACATCACTCAAGGCTATTTCATCCCGGACACCGATATTTTGCACGCGTTGCTGGCCGCTCGGCGCCGCGGGGTCGATGTGAAAGTCATTATTCCTGAACGTTCAAATCACATCTTGGCCGACTGGGCCGCCCGCGGCTACTACGCCACGCTGCTCGAGGCGGGGATCACCCTGTGGCTGTACTCCGGGGCGATGATTCACGCAAAGACAGCGTGCATCGACGGGCAGTGGACCACGATCGGCAGCGCCAACATCGATCGGCTGTCGCTGACCGGCAACTATGAGATCAACCTGGCGGTCGTGTCCGAGTCGCTGGCCGGGCAGATGGAGTCGATCTTCGAGATGGACTTGTCCAACTGCCGCCAACTGACCGAGCAAGAGTGGGACCGGCGTGGGTTGCTGCCGCGGTTGAGCGAGCGCTTCATATCGTCTCTTCGCCCGATGCTCTAGCTCATCGTGTCCGGTAGGGTTACGGACAGCGGAGGCGGGGTCGACAAGAGTTAGGGGTGCGGTGGCTACCAGGGTTGTACCTACTGGGGGCGAACACACTTTCGGGGTGGACGAACTGTGCTTCTCCACCACCGACGGCGCGGGCATCATCAAGCGAGCGAACCCCGTTTTCGTGCGCGTGTCGCACTTCTCCCAGGAGGAGCTCGTCGGTGCCCCGCACAGCATCGTCAGGCACCCCAATATGCCCGGAGGCGCGTTCCGCGTCGTATGGGACATGTGCCTGGCTGGTGTTCCTACCTGCGCCTACGTACAGAACTTGGCTGCCGACGGTAGCTCGTACCACGTGTTCGCGACCATTGCCCCATTGCGGGACGGCTTCCTGTCGGTGCAGATGAAGCCGTGCCGCCCCGACCTGCAGCAGACCGCGTACTCCTTGTACCGCACCGCCCGCGGCCACGAATGCGCCGGACGTGTCGCAGGCGGCAACAAGCACAAGGACGCGCGAGTCGGGCTGGGCAAGTTGACCGAGTTGCTGGCCGCCGCGGGCTACCCGTCCTACGTCGATTTCGTCCTGGCGGCCTTACCGGCCGAAGTCCAGGCCCGGGAGAAGCGCAGTGCCGGGCTCCCGGCGCGGCCGCGCGCGACCGGGCCGCTTGCCAGCATGCTCAACGGCGTTCGCGGTATCCATGATTCGCTGGACGAGCTCATGCACCGGTTGGACCGGCTCGGTGCCGTAGCCGACCAGTTGGGGGTGGCCGCGGCGCGCTCGCAGCAGACGATGCGGGACCTGCACTCCACCGCGTCGGCCGCCGAGGAGGCCACGGGCCACTTGGGCGGTTCGGTGCCGACCATGGTCTCGACATCCCGTGCCATCACCACCGCCGTTGCGGAATCGTCGACGGCTCTTGACAACCTCGTGGCCAACATGGGCGAGCTGCAAGCCAATACCTCCGAACTGAGATTCCGCATCGCGTTGGCGCGCCTGCACACCACGATGATGGGCACCTTCGTGGCCGAATTGATTGATCGCTCTCCAGGGTATGAGGGCGCCGTCCACGCGATCGGCGACCTCTGCTGGGTGCTCGAAGACGGGCTCGACGGGACCGTGCTCGGCCTGGAGGAGAACTCGGCACGAGCCGCGGATGCGCTGGCTGAGATCAACTCGGCATCGCAGTCGGTCACCACCGCGCAACAACTGCTGGCAAACTGGCGCATGCTGGTCACCCGCAACCGGGTGTTGGCGCAGGTGGCGGACTTCATACCCAAGGTGGACGCCCAGGTGCGCAAGGGACATCAAGACATGGTGTCCCTCCAGCGGGTGGCCGGGTCCATCAGCATGTCTACCAAGCCGTACGACTCCGGCCAGCTGGAACAGCACCTGCGGCAGGTGCGGCACGCGCTGAAGCAGTTGGAGACGCAACCGGTGACCTGATCACAGGCCACAACGATCACCGGCCACAACGGAGCCGGCATCGGGACTCGAACCCGAAACCGCCCGATTACAAGTCGGGTGCGCTGCCAATTGCGCCATGCCGGCCGGCCAGCCGCTGCGGCTGACCCCCTATCCTAGTGCCCCAGGGCTGCCTCTTGTCGGCCTACGCCGCTAGCGCGCTGCCCGTGCCTCGGCAACGGCCTTGGCAAGGGTCTGTGGAGACAGTCCGTCCAGCTGCAACTGCTTGCCGTCGACGAACACCGACGGGGTAGCGGTGACACCGTCCTGGCTGGCGCGGTCGGTCACGACGTCGGCATAGCTGGCGTAGCGACCGCCGGTGATGCACGCATCCATCTCCGGGTCGTCAGGGATGGACCGCTTCGCGATCTGTAGGATCTCCCCGTTGGTGAGGCTGGTCTGCGGCATAGCCTGAAACAGGTCCTGGTTGAACTGGTTCAGCTTGGCCTTGTCCGAGTCGGCCACGCAGTAGGCAGCGCCGGCAGCTCGGCTGGAATAGTCGACACCGGCGGCACGGTTGTTCAGGATGGCGATCGGCACAAGCTCCAGCGACACCTCACCAGCCGCCCGCGCCTTGTCGAAGTAGTCCTGCGTCACCTGCTCGAATTGGGCGCAGTGCGGGCAGCGGTAGTCCGCATAGACCCGCACCGTGACCGGCTTCTGCGACCCGCCTTGCGCGCCGTCCGGGGATGGCAGGGCGATAGCCCCGGTCACACCGAACGGGCCGCTGGCCTTGTCCTTGGCTCCTGAGCGCGCCGACTGCACGGAGATACCGACCGCGACCACGAGCCCCAACACGACGACTGCGACGAGCCCGTACAGCAGGCCCAGACGCCGGCGGCGGCTGCGGTCGGCCGCTGCGCGCATCTGTTCGGCTTTCTGCCGGGCTGCGGCGCGATGGTCTTGGCTGGACAGCTTGGCCTTGTTGTGACTGCCTTTGGTTTTGCTACTCAACGAAGTCCTCTTCTCCGGCCGTGCGGTGGTGACATTTCGTCAGCGACGCCGATGTGGGGCACCGGGCGGCGGGCTGGCTACCGCCCGGTCAGACCCAGTCGGCGGTCCATCGACCATAGGGTGTCCGGCCTCCACACCAGGTAGGCGCCGAACAACGCGAACAGGATATCCCGGGCGATTTCCTGCGGGTAGCGGGTCTGGCCGGGGTCCACCTGGCCGCCGCCGCCGAAACAGCCGCAGTCGATCGACAACCCCCGCTGCCAGACTGAGGCGATGCCGATCGTGAAGGCCACCATCAGCAGGACCGTAACGACGCTACTCACCCGGGTGAAAATGCCAATACCGATCAAAACAGCCAGCGCGAGTTCCAGTACAGGCAGCCCCAACCCGACGGGGACCGCCAGCGCCTCGGGCAGCAGCCGGAATGCCCGGACAGAACGCACGCTGGCGTCTGGGTCGGGCAGCTTGGACTTCGCAGCCATGAACCACATCACAGCCAGGACGAGCCTCGCCGTCAGGCCTAGCCAGGGGCCGGCTGCTGCGACGGTCTGCGTCCACGGTGCCCGTGAGGTGGAGGTCGTTGCCACAGCACGACTCTACGCAAGCTGACGCGGCCGTCGAACCCAAACCCGGTTGTCGTGGTACGTCTGTAACGTTACGAATCGGCAACCCCGCCTATCACGCTCAGTCGAAGGGTTGGCTCTGCCGGGGAAACCACTCGACGATGCTGGGGTTTTGCGCGTTGGCCAACACCACGGACAACGTAGACACCAACACGATTGCGGCCACCACCCAGACAGCGATCCGGGTCGCGTTTCCCGGCGTGCTCTTACGCACCACGGCCCTGGCACCGCGGCGAATCTCGGCACCACCGGGACCCCACCAGATCACGGCGCCCGCGCTGAACGCACCCAGTGACAGCGGGCCCGGCGTCAGATCGGGCAGGGCTAGCGTCACGTCCCCGCCAGAAGAGACCGCCGCCACGTAGGTGACCCCGCAACCGATCAGCAGCGCCGGAAGACTCAGCAGGACGGTTCGCACAGCTGCGCTGAGCAGATGCCACGGCAAGCGCAGCGCGACCCACCCCGCATCCTGCGGGGACTGGCCGCGTTCGTGCCAACGACGCAACAAGGCGGTCTGGGCGACGTCGACGGCTCGCACACCTGTAACCAGCGCGCCTGACACGCCGACGACCACCAGCGGAACAAGACCGGCCAACAGGCACAGAACGACCGGGACGATAACAGCCCCGCGGCCGCGCGCCGGGATACCCCTCGGCGGTGGTGCCGGCGACCCGGTCCGGCCAGGCCGGACGACGGACGGCGGCTGCACGACGAGCCGCGGTGCCGCCGGTGGCGCGGTCATGGTCCGGGTCGGCGCCGTTGTGGGTCGAGCCCAGGGATCGGCTGCGGCCGGCCGCACGGCGCGCTGCTCGGTCGAATGCGACAGCGCAGTGGTCGGCGACGGCTGGGCGATCGGTGCCGGTACCCCGGACTGCAGGTCGAGCAAGGCGACCCGCAGTTCCGCCGGTTGCGGCCGGGCGGCCGGGTCGGGGTTCAGCGCCCGGCGCAGCACCGACTGCAACCCGGCAGGCACATCACACAGGTCGGCATCACCGCGTCGAACCCGGTCCAGCACGACATCGGCCCGCCCGCCGCCGAACGGGGGTCGTCCGGAAGCCGCGAAAGCCATCGTGGCGGCCCACGCCCACCAGTCGGTGCCGGGACCGACATCAGCCCCGCTGATCAGTTCCGGGGACAGGTAGCCGGGGGTTCCCATCACCATGCCGGCCCGGGTCAGCCTGGCTTCGTCCAGGACGTGGGCGATGCCGAAATCGATCAGCACCGGCTCCTCGGCCATCAGCACATTGGCCGGTTTCAGGTCCCGGTGCACCACCCCGGCAGCATGGATGGCGCCCAGAGCCTGTCCCATTCCGTTGCCTAACCGGATCAATTCGGCCTGCGACAGCGGCCCCCGCTCGGACACCAGCCGGTGCAAGGACGGTGCCGGCACGTACCGGGTGACGATGTAGGGCTGCGGGCCGTTGACGTCCGCGTCGACGACCTCGGCAATCGCCGGGTGGCGCAACCGTCGCAGCGTGCCCACTTCCCGGGCCAGCCGAGCCCGTCCTTCCGGGTCGCCCGCCACATGTGGTTTCAGGACCTTCACCGCATAGGCACGACCGTCGTCGTCCACTCCGACGTAGACGACGCCGACGCCGCCCTCCCCGATCCGGTGGGCGAGCCGGTAGCGACCCAGACGATCACCCTCGTGCATCTGTCCACGGTAAGTGAGACCGTCGCCAAACCCGAACCGAGCCGGGCGGCGCTCAAAGCAGCCGCGCTGAGCAAGCATCAGATTTGGCCTGAGTCCGTCGACACGGCACAATCACGCTGTTGTGTCCTGCACCGGCAAAGATGCCGGCGCTGACCACCCTCCACAACGGATCGTCCGGCACGTACCTGCCGGTGAAGGGTAACGATTCACCATGGCAACGGTCACCTTCGACGAAGCCACCCGGCTCTACCCGGGAGCTTCCTCCTCATCGGCGATCGCGACGTCACCCACGTGCAGCCCAAGGACCGCGACATCGCGATGGTGTTCCAGAACTACGCGCTGTACCCACACATGACCGTGGCCGACAACATGGGTTTCGCGCTCAAGATCGCCGGCACCGCCAAGGCAGAGATCCGCAAGCGGGTCGAAGAGGCCGCGAAGATCCTGGATCTGACCCAGTACCTGGACCGGCGCCCGAAAGCACTGTCCGGCGGCCAGCGCCAGCGGGTGGCCATGGGCCGGGCCATCGTCCGGTCTCCGCAGGTGTTCCTGATGGACGAGCCGCTGTCCAACCTGGATGCCAAGCTGCGCGTGCAGACTCGCACCCAGATCGCCCAGCTGCAGCGCCGGCTCGGCGTCACCACCGTCTACGTCACCCACGACCAGATCGAGGCGATGACCATGGGCGACCGGGTGGCCGTGTTGAAAGACGGTGTGCTGCAACAGGTCGACACCCCCCGGAGGATGTACGACCACCCGGGCAACGTGTTCGTCGCCGGGTTCATCGGTTCACCGGCGATGAACCTGCTGGAGCTGCCGTTGGCCGAGGGCGGCGTGCGTTTCGGCGATTGCACCGCCCCGGTCGAGCGCGACGTCCTCAGCGAGGCCGACGATTCGACGGTGACCTTCGGAGTGCGCCCGGAGGACCTGGAGCTGGCTGAGACCGGTTACCCGGTCGTGGTGGACGTGGTGGAGGAGCTCGGCGCAGACGCCTACGTCTACGGGCATGCCCAGGACAGCGACGAGCAGATCATCGCCCGGGTCGACGGGCGCACCCCGCCGGCCAAGGGAGAGCTGGTGAACCTGCGCGCCAAGCACGACCACGTACACCTGTTCTCGACCAAGGACGGCCGCCGGCTGGGCCAAGCCGTCCCGTCGTGAGTTCCGGCCCTGTTGCCCCACAAGCCCGACGAGGCAGCGGCAGTAGTCAACGCGGTTCTTCCGCGGCTCGCGCCTGCGCGAGCGCGTACAGTGCGATACCGGCCGCGACGCCGGCGTTCAACGACTCGGTGGCCCAGTCGATGGGGATGGACACCACCTGATCGCAGGTCTGGCGAACCAGCCGGGACAGGCCAGCGCCTTCCGAACCGACGACGAGAACCGTTGGGTCGGTACCTGATCGGACAGAAAGATCCGGCAGCGCCACATCGCCGCCGGCGTCCAGGCCGTAGCAGAAACAGCCCTGCCGTTTCAGTTCCGTCAGAGTGCGCACCAGGTTGGTCACCTGAGCGACCGGGACCCGCGCGGCCGCCCCCGCCGACACCTTCCAGGCCGCCGCGGTCATGGCGGCGGCGCGGCGGTTGGGGATGATCACCCCGTGCGCTCCGAACGCGGCTGCGGAACGGATGACCGCACCCAGGTTGCGGGGGTCGGTGACCGAGTCCAGGGCGACCAGCAACGGCGCATTGCGCTGAGCCCGCGCAAGCAGGTCCGGCACCTGCGCGTACTGGTAGGGGCTGATTCGCAACGCGATGCCCTGGTGGACCGCCCCGTCGCTCAGCCGGTCCAGATCGGCCCGGCTGGCCTCGGTCAACGAGATCCCCTGGTCCCCGGCCACCCGTATCGCCTTCTTGACCCGCTGATCCGCCGCGCCGCCCGGCACGACGTACAAGGTGGTGGCAGGCACGCCGGCCTGCAACGCCTCCAGCACACTGTTGCGTCCAGCCACCATCTCCTCGGCCGCCCCGGTACGCCGTTGCGGCCGGCGCCGGGCCTGGTCGGCGGCCTTCTTGCGCCGGTAAGCGGGGTGGTAGGTGCGGTCCTCCGCCTTAGGAGTGGGGCCTTTGCCCTGGAGCCTCGCCCGGCCCCGCCCCCCGGAACCGGCGGTGTTCTTCCCGCTCCTGCGCACCGCGCCACGCCGGGCGGAATTGCCCGGCATCAGTTCCCGGCTTTCTCGGCAACCGACCAGCGGGGTCCCTCGGCGGTATCGGTGATCTCGATGCCGGCCTCGGCCAGGGTGTCCCGGATGCTGTCCGCGGTGGCGAAATCCTTGGCGGCCCTGGCCTGCGCCCGCTGGCGCAGGCTGGACCGCACCAAGGTGTCCAAGGCGTGGTCGGCCGCGGCCATTCGTTGCGTCGGCCGGGTGGCCCAGGTCGCCGACATCGGGTCGACCCCCAGGACCGCGGTCATCGCCCGTACCGCCGCCGCGTGCTCACCGGCCGCCGCGTGGTCTGCGGCGTCCAGTGCGGTGTTGCCCGCCCGGACGGCGTCGAAGACCACCGACAGCCCGGCGGGAACGTTGATGTCGTCGTCCATGGCTGCGCGGAACGCCTCCGGCACCTGTCCGGCCACCGGGACGGGTGCGTGGCCGGCGGCCCGGCGCAGGAACGCGGAAATCCTGTGCACTGCCGATTGCGCTTCGGTCAGTGAGTTCTCGGTGTACTCGATAGTGGACCGGTAGTGCGCCGCACCCAGGTAGTAGCGCAGCACGATCGGCTCCACCCGCTGCACCAGGTTGGCCACCGTCAGCGAATTGCCCAGCGACTTTCCCATCTTCTGGTCCTTGACCGTCACCCAGGCATTGTGCAGCCAGTACCGGGCGAAACTCATTCCAGCAGCACGGGATTGGGCCTGCTCGTTCTCATGGTGCGGAAACCGCAGGTCCACGCCGCCGCCGTGGATGTCGAATTCGGCGCCCAGGTAGCGGCGCGCCATCGCCGAGCATTCCAGGTGCCATCCCGGGCGTCCGCGCCCGAAGGGGGTGTCCCAGCCGGCACTGGGCGGTTCATCGGCCTTGGCGCCCTTCCACAACGCGAAATCCCGTGGATCCCGTTTGCCGCGAGGGTCCGCGTCTTCGGCCGGTGCCATGTCCTCGATGTGCTGGCGGGTGAGCTCGCCGTAGGCGGGCCAGGACCGCACGTCGAAGTACACGGCGCCGGAGCCGTCCGGTGCCGGGTAGGCGTGCCCCCGCTGCACCAGAGTGCTCATCAGCTCAACCATGTCGGGGATGTGCCCGGTGGCCCGCGGCTCGTAGGTCGGTGGGCGTACTCCCAGGGTCTCCAGCGCCCACGTGGTGGCTCGTTCGAAACGGTACGCCCGCTCGAACCACAACTGGCCCTCTTGGCGGGCTTTGGTGAGGATCTTGTCGTCGATGTCGGTGACGTTGCGGATGAACCGGACCTCGTAGCCGTGACCGAATTCCAGCCAGTTACGCAGGATGTCGAAGGCGACCGCGAACCGCACGTGGCCGATGTGTGGATCATCGTCGGTGGTCAGCCCACAGATGTAGATGCCGACCTGGCCCGGGACCACCGGTTCGAAGTCACGCAAGGATGCGGTGGCGGAGTCGTGCAGGCGCAGAGTCACCCGACCAGGGTAGTGGAACCGGGGTGCGGCCCAGGGCACGCTCAGGGTGATACCTGATCCGGACGCTTCGGTCCGCAACTATTCTGTGAGTGTTCCGACTGCCTGATCCGGCGTCGTCGTGCCGCCACCGCGGCATGGCCAACCCGTACGACGGCCATTCCAGCCACACGCCGAAACACAGCGCGGACGGCACCCATCCCTGCGCGGCGAGGCGCGCGACGCTGCACCTGGGTGCGCCACCACCAGCAGCCCACGCCGCCGCGGAAGCGGTCGAGGTATCCAAGCATTACGGCAGCGGCGAAACCGTGGTGAAGGCGCTGGATCAGGTGTCCGTCACCTTCGAGCGGCAGCGTTTCACCGCGATCATGGGGCCGTCCGGGTCCGGCAAGTCGACGCTCATGCACTGCCTGGCCGGTCTGGACTCGGTGACCAGTGGCACCGTGCGAGTGGCGCAGACCGAGCTCACCGAACTGAAGGACAAGCAACTGACCACGCTGCGCCGCGACCGGCTAGGGTTCGTGTTCCAGTCCTTCAACCTGGTGCCCACGCTGACCGCGCTGGAGAACATCACGCTCCCGCTGGATATCGCCGGCCGCAAGGCCGACCCGGACTGGCTGCGCCGCATCGTCACCGCGCTCGGCCTGAACGATCGGCTGGACCACCGGCCCAGTGAGCTGTCCGGCGGGCAGCAGCAGCGGGTCGCCTGCGCCCGCGCCATGGTCGGGCGGCCCGAGGTGGTGTTCGGCGACGAACCGACCGGCAACCTGGATTCCCACTCCAGCACCGAGGTACTCACCATCCTGCGGGAAAGCGTTCAGGACCTGCAGCAGACCGTCGTCATCGTCACCCACGACCCGCGAGCCGCCTCCTACGCCGACCGCGTGGTGTTCCTGGCCGACGGCCGGGTGGCCGGGTACATGGATACCCCGACCCAGGACGTCATCCTCGACGCGATGAAGCAGCTGGAGGAGGACCAATGACCGCCACCCTGGCTGCCCCGCAGAACCCGGCAAGCGGGCCGCCCGGCGAAGACATCCACCATCGGCAACGCAACGCCATGCGTACCGTGGCCGTACGCGGGTTGCGGGCGCACAAGGGACGTTTCTTCCTCACCCTGCTTTCGGTGGTCCTGGGAACCGCATTCGTCTGCGGGTCTTACGTGTTCACCGACACCATGCGTTCGTCCTTCAACAGCGTGGTCGACGGCAGCCTGGCCAATATCGACGTGCAGGTCATCGGCGACGGGGACGCCAGCCCTGGCGTCCCCCTGAGCTACGTGGAACAGCTGCGTTCCGTCGACGGTGTGTACGCGGTGGAGCCGGCCACCGAAGGACCTGTTTCGCTCATCGGCTCGGACGGTAAGGCGATCGCCTCGGGCGGCGCTCCGGTGAGCGGTTTCGCCTGGAACGAAGGCCGGAATTCCACCTCCGCCACCGCCGGCATCGTCGAGGGACGAGCGCCAAGGGCTGAGAACGAGATCGTCCTGAACACCAGCGCCGCGGAAAAAGCGGAATTGCAGGTCGGCGACGACACCAAGGTGTTGTTGCCGAAGGCGGGCCTGGTTCCGGTCACCCTGGTGGGGACCTATGACGTCGACTTCAGTGTCGGCGGCTTCGTGGGCGTTGCGTTGACCCCGGAGCGGGCGATGGCGGAATTCACCGATGGCACCTACGTGTCGAGCATCGGCGTGCGGGCGGCCGACGACAGCGGCCTGACCGAATCGCAACTGCTGGAACGGGTCAAGGCCGATGGGCTACCCGACGGCGTGACGGCCCAGACCGGTGAGCAGACGCGGGAGGAGGAGAAAACCCAGATCGCCGACGCGATGAACTTCGTCACCACGTTGTTCATGGTATTCGCCTCGATCGCGCTGGTCGTGGGCTCTTTCATCATCGCCAACACGTTCAGCATGGTCGTCGCCCAGCGGCTGCGTGAGCTCGCCCTGCTGCGAGCGCTGGGGGCCAGCCGCCGGCAGGTCTCCCGCTCTGTGCTGGTCGAAGGCGTCATCGTCGGGCTGACCGGGTCACTGATGGGGCTGGCCCTCGGATTCGGCTTGGCTATGGGCCTGCTGACGCTGATCAACAACATGTTCGGTAGCAGCTTGCCGCTGGACGACGTGCGGATCACCCCGGCGGGAACGCTGGCCACTCTGGGCGTGGGCCTGGTGGTGACGTTGGTGGCGGCCTACGGCCCGGCCCGCCGGGCGGCGCGGACGGCCCCGGTGGAAGCGATGCGCGGCGAATTCGCCACCCCCCGGTTGTCGGTCTGGCGCAGGCTGGTTCCCGGTCTGGCCCTGCTCGCAGCCGGCATAGGACTCACCGCTTACTCGATGAACCAGGAAAGCCTGCAGCTGCTCGGGGTCGGTGGCCTACTGGTGTTGTTTTCGGTCCTGATGATCTCGCCGTTCATCGCCCCCACGGTGATGGGCGTCTTCCGGCCGTTGACCCGCTGGGGCCCCG
>PDWI01006324.1_pt1 | contig 14928 bp, 13 predicted proteins | sample 1430891 | NCBI WGS metagenome assembly PDWI01 (sample SAMN01162508, study PRJNA174530) | Oral metagenome, whole genome shotgun sequencing project. | biome: Marine environment; feature: Marine mammal; material: Swab sample of the gingival sulcus; isolation source: swab sample of gingival sulcus... | reverse complement strand
AGACAACAACTTTTTTATTTAGTTGTCTTTTCTATGCTTTTTTTGTATTTTTGTAGGAGATTTTTGCACAAATGTAGGAGGTTTTCCCATTAGTAATGGATTTAACATCGTGGTGAGGTCTGTTTTTACCACTATAATTTTACTTTTTACCCTCAGTTCTTTTCTCTATGGCAAGGATTTTCGCTCTCTCTATGACGAAGGAAAGTTTACTGAGTCTCTTGATATGATTGATAAGGAGCTCCGCGATTTTTATTCCAATAGAGTTAGGGATAAGCTTGCTCCGGGCAGGTTTAATTCCATTGGAAAGATTGGAGAAAAGGAGAATTTGCTTAAACTCTACCGAAACAGGAAGGCGAAGAGTTTCTTCATTGAGTTAAATCCTCGTATAGCTGAACTTCACTATTATCGTGGGCTAAATTTTTATAAGCAAAAGAGTTATAGGGAGGCTCTCGATAACTTTACACAGTCCCTTAGGTTTACTAAACTTAAGTATGGTCGGGATGACAGGGTTTTCTATATGATTGCCAAAGTCTTTAAGTCCATGCTCAGCCCGGAGACCATGCAGTATGAGAGAGGCTATCTTGATGCCTTGGAACAGGCGGTGTCGTTGAACAGGGAAAATCTCCCATATTCCCGAGAACTTGGACTTGCCCTTTCCACAACCCGGGAGAAGAGAAAAGCCGCTTTTTACCTGGAAAGGTATCTTCGGGGAAGGGGAAACTCAAATGACAGGAAAATACTGCTGACTCTGGCAGGGCTCTACGAAGCTCTTGGAAAGTATCTCGAAGCCGTTCGGGTTTACCGAGAGTTCTTGCGGATTGAACCTGAAAATGTGCAGGTTCTGTTTTCTCTTGGATATCTTGCCTACTACCGTACGGGTAATTTTGCTCTCGCAAAATCCTGTTTCAGGAAGGTTCTTTCCCATAGGAAAATGCAGGGAGATGGCGGAAATCTTGATTTAAAGGCGAAATGTAATGAGTTTCTGGGAGATATGAATTTAAGCGACAGGAGATTTTCCTCCGCCGAGAAAAACTATTTGAATGCCATAGCTTTGCAGAAAAAAAAGTATAAGATGATATTAAATATAGAGGGGGCTCTTGAAGAGAAGAATAGAGAAATTGATAAGTTAAAACGAGAGCTCATATATAACTCCGAGTTTAATCAATTTGAAGAATATGAAGCTCTAAAAGATGAGAGAGGACGGTTGGAGACCCGATTGATGACTCTCAAAAATGAATATAAACGGCTCCATGCAGGAAAGGTAAACTGGAACCTGGCAGAAGTTTATATTAAAAAAGAGAATTATAGGCGTGCAATTGTCTTTTTTAGGGAGTGCTTAAGGCATAACTATAAAACTAATTCCGCACGAGACTTCATTACAAAATTAAAGTTGAAAATAAAAAGGGGTTATTGAAGTATAGTGTAAATTTTCGGTTTAAGAGGTAATTCATGGCAGGACATAGTAAATGGGCAAATATAAAGCACAGAAAGGGTGCTCAGGATGCAAAGCGAGGTAAAATATTTACCAAGATAATCAGAGAGATAACCGTTGCTGCACGGGCAGGAGGGGAGGATTTAGACTCAAATCCTCGGTTGAGAACAGCTGTTTTGAAGGCTCGTGCGGCGAATATGCCCAACGACAATATTGAGAGAGCCATCAAGAAGGGAACGGGAAATCTGGATGGTGTTACATACGAAGAGGTTAGATACGAGGGCTTTGGTCCGGGGGGAGTTGCAATCATGGTTGACTGTCTCTCCGACAATAAAAATCGAACTACTCCTGAAATAAGAACAATCTTTAATAAAAATGGTGGCAATCTGGGAAGCACCGGCTCTGTTGGGCATATGTTTGACAGAAAGGGAGTTTTGGTAATTCCCGAAGGGCAGACCAGTGAAGATGAAGTGATGGAGTTTCTCATGGAATATGATATTGAGGATATTGCTGCTGAAGAGGATACTGTTATTGTGAAAACAGCTCCCGAAGCATTCAGTGATGTTTCAGAGGCTCTTTTATCCAAGGGATATAATTTATCGGTCAATGAGATTACCTATGAGCCTCAGACAACGGTTGAACTCGATGAGAAAAAAGCGGAACAGTGTCTTCGACTCATTGGTCTTCTGGAAGACCATGATGATTCTCAAGATGTATTTTCCAACTATGATATTTCCGATGAGATAATGGAAAAGTTGAGCTAGGAGATTGCGAGTTTTAGGAATTGACCCTGGCTATGATATAGTGGGGTGGTCTGTTATTGATGATTCTCTGAGAGTATTGAACTATGGTGTCATCAAAACAGACCCAGAAAAGAGCTTTGAAGACAGGCTTTTATACCTACATAGAGGTCTGTCTTCAATTATTGAGGAATATGAACCCACAGTTGCGTCAATAGAAAAGCTTTTCTTCCAAAAAAATACAACAACTGCACTCAAGGTGGCGAATGCCATTGGAGTTATTCTTCTCACTTTGAAACTCAATGAAATTCCCTTTCATGAATATACGCCGACTCAGGTAAAGCAGGCTGTAACCGGTTTTGGTAAGGCGGATAAAAAACAGATGGAGTTTATGGTCTCTAAGATTTTTAAAATTAAGCATTTTCAGGGACCCGATGATTCGGCAGATGCCCTGGCTATTGCTGCCTGTCATTGTATAAGGAGTTAGCTTTGCAGTGTATGCCACACTGCAAAGCTAATATTTTCGCAAGCCTATAGCTCGTCAATTATCATGTTAATCATCTCTTTAACATCTTTTATATCTGCCTCAATGTGCTCAATGGAACGGAAGTTTTTGCTCTGTTTTGCATTTTTGTATTTGCTTGCAAGGGTTTCCAATGTATCCTTGAGAGCATTGAGCTGTTTGTCCGTGGACTCGTATTCTTTGCTGTCCGCTTGAGTACCATAGGATGAATACTCCGAGGTCATTGTTTCAAGATCCACAACTTCACCCCATTGAGGAACATGGGTGGTAATGTTAAACTTTTGGCTGATTATCTTTGCGAAGTCCAAGGCACTTGATTCTTCACCATGAACAACGAAGACCTTGGCGTTCGGATTGTTGTTGGTTCCTAACCATCTTAACAATCCCGCTTGGTCTGCATGACCGGAAAAGCCTCCCAGAGTATATACAGCGGCATTGACGGCGATTGTTTCTCCATATATTTTTACTTGCTTGGCTCCATCAACAATCCGTCTTCCCAGAGTTCCCTCTGCCTGATATCCTACGAAGATTATGCTTGATTCCGGGCGGTATAGATTATTTTGGAGGTGGAACTTAACCCGTCCTGCGGTACACATACCACTTGCAGAAATGATCATGACTCCCTGAGCTCCCTTGGTTAGAGCTTTGGACTCTTCCTTAGTTTTGGTAAAAACAAGCTGAGGAAAATCAAGGGGAGAATCTCCCGACATAATCATCTTCTGTGCTTCTTCGTCAAAACAGTCTCTGTTCTCACGGAAAATTTCAGTGGCAGAAATGGCAAGGGGAGAGTCTATATAAACCGGAATGTGGGGAATCCTGTTTTCATTGAATAGCTTGTTGAGAGTATATATTATCTCCTGAGTTCTCTCCACGGCGAATGCCGGTATGATTATATTCCCGTTTTTATTGATGGAGTTGTTTAAGATTTCTGCAAATTCAGAATAGGTGTCTTCCTTGGGTTTATGCAGTCTATTGCCATATGTAGATTCGATGAGGACATAGTCTGCATCTTCAAGAACCTCTGGGTCTCTTATTATCGCCTGATCTCCCGGCCCTATATCTCCGGAGAAGACTATTTTTGTTTTCTTTCCTTTGTTTTCAATCCACATCTCCACAAATGCTGAACCGAGGATGTGTCCCGCATCTCTGAATCGTACCTTTACTCTCGGATGTATCTGTACGGTTTCACCATAGTTCACAGGCACAAAATTTTCTATACATTTTTCCGCATCTTCAGATGTATATATCGGTTGTTTCTCAGGCCTGCCCAATCGCTTGTTCTTTTTGTTTTCCCAAAAGGCATCCATTTCTTGTATATGGGCGCTGTCCCGGAGCATAACCGAGCAGAGATCTGATGTTGCCTTTGTTGCATATATGTTGCCGAAAAAACCCTCCTTGACCAACTTCGGGATGAGTCCGCTGTGATCTATATGGGCATGTGTTAAAACCATACAGTCTATTTGTTTAGGAGCATAAATAAGGTTGAGTTCATTCCTTTCGATGAGTTCTCTTTTACCTTGAAACATCCCGCAGTCCACCATTATGGTGAAGTCATCATCTTTAATAATATAAGATGATCCGGTAACCGTCCTTGCTCCTCCAATAAATTCTATTTTCATAGTGAGCCTCCTCTTTATGTTTTTAAAATGTGATTTAAAAAGTTCTTTGTTCTTGTCTGTTCAGGGTTTTCAAAGAGTTTGTTAGGCTCTCCCGTTTCTATTATCTGACCATGATCCATATATATTACCCTGTTTGCAGCAGCCTTGGCAAATCCCATTTCGTGGGATGCCACAATCATTGTCATGCCTTCTTCGGCAAGTTGTTTCATCACATCCAGAACTTCTGTTGTCATCTCCGGATCAAGAGCTGATGTGGGCTCGTCAAAGAGCATTACCTTGGGGTTCATTGCAAGAGATCGTGCTATGGCAACTCTTTGCTGTTGACCTCCCGATAGCTGTGCCGGATAGGCATCTTTTTTGTCACCAAGCCCGACTCTCTCCAACAACTCCAGCGCTATATTCTCCGCCTTATCTTTTTCAAGTTTTTTTACTTTATGGGGAGCTGTTGATATGTTTTCCAACACATTGAGGTGGGGGAATAAATTGAATGACTGAAAAACCATACCTGTTTCTTCTCTTATCTTTCGTATATTGGTCTTCTTTCCCGTGACAAGCTCTCCTCCTACCCAAATATTACCTTTGGAGACCTCTTCTAAACCATTTATGCACCTTAGAAGAGTGCTTTTCCCCGCTCCCGATGAACCAATTAAAAATATAACCTCTCCTGTTTTAACCTCCAGGGAAACTTCTCTCAGTGCCTCTAAGTTTCCAAAGAGCTTGCTTATTTTTTCGATTTTAATTACGTCATTCCTTTCCATAGTAAAAGGATAATATCTATAAATTTTTTATACAACTAAAATTTCTTTTTTCTTGAGGAAAAGAGCTAAAAATAAGCAAAAAATAAAAATTTTTTCTCACCGAGGTGAATTTAAGAGCCGAAAATAAAAATAAGGGTAAATATGCAAAAAAACAGTATGAGGGTAATTTCTGCTACATATTTTTAAATAAATGCTTTTAAATTGTTTTAGATAGGTTAAAACAGGTTTTACGGGGATTAGGTTTAAGTGGCATTTCCCCGAAATAAAAAGAGTTGGGAGATAAAACCAACAACCTTGGCAAGGAAGCTGAGGAATATAACAGATTCATGGAGGAATCAGTATGATTATTAATCACAATTTACCCGCAATTAATACCAATAGGGTATTGAAGTTTCAACACTGGAGAGTTGACAAAAACATGGAAGCTCTGTCTTCAGGAATGAGGATTAACAGAGCCGGTGATGATGCTTCAGGTCTAGCCGTTTCAGAAAAGATGAGAACTCAGATTCAAGGATTGAGACAAGCCGAGAGAAACACTGAAGATGGAATGTCTTTAATCCAGACAACTGAAGGTTATCTTGAAGAAGTAACAAATATCATTCAGAGGATGAGGGTTCTTGCAGTTCAGTCTTCCAATGGTATTTATTCTCTACAAGACAGACAGTTGATTCAAGTTGAAGTTTCTCAGCTGGTGGATGAGGTTGACAGAATTGCTTCTCAGGCGGAGTTCAACAAGATGAACCTTCTGCAGGGAGATTTTGCGAGAGTTAGTACAACTTCTTCAATGTGGATTCACATGGGACCCAATATGTATCAGAGAGAGAGAATCTATATTCAGACTATGACTTCAAGAGCTCTTGGTCTGAAGAATATGATTGGTACTCCAATCACTCTTTCAACTGCTGCTGAGGCGAACAAGAATATCGGTGTTTTCGATAATGCATTGCAGATGATTGGAAAACAGCGAGCAGATCTTGGAGCATATTATAACAGGATGGAGCATGCAGCCAAGGGGCTTATGACAGCTTATGAAAATACTCAGGCCTCTGAAAGTCGTATTAGAGATGCTGATATGGCTGAAGAAATGGTTAAGTTCACTAAGAACAATATCCTTGTTCAAAGTGGAACTGCAATGCTTGCTCAGGCAAATTCTATGCCTCAGAGTGTATTGCAACTTCTCCGATAGTTTCGGATTTATTATCATTTGGTTCGGTGGATTTGGGAGAATCCACCGAACTCCTTCTTTTTTCTTTCCTTCTCTTTTGTATCTCCTTTTTTTCTTTAAGTATTATTTTGTGATTGTGAATTTTATTGTAAAAATTACTTGAAAAAAGTTTGCTCAAATAGTGAAATATGGCGACTTCAAGTTTGAATTACAATTGACTTGATATTGCTTTTTATAGAGTATGTTTTTCGTGAGCGAATATTTTTATTATATATTTAGTTGTTTCTTTGTTAGAATTAAGGAGAAATCTTGTAACTAAACTATATGCTTTCTTTCGGATAGTAGAGAATTGAACTAAATTGAGGATAAGATGAAACATTTAATTATTGTACTTTCTTTCTTTTTTATATTTATTTCCCCCGGTTTTTCCTGGGAAAAATACGACAGGGTTATGGCTACGGTGAATAACAATCCCGTTGTTGAAAGTGAGGTTTTACAGAGGCTGAAGTTTTCCGGAAAAAGAAACAATGCCCGTAATCGTAGCCGTATGCTCGACAGCATAATCGCAGACCACCTTGTCCGTGAAAAAGCCGAAGAAGAGGCTATTTCCATTACCAATAAGCGACTTGTTGCTCAGTTAAGCCCCTTTCTCCATAAGTTTTTCGGAGGGATTTATAAAGATAAAAAGAAAGTTGATGAAGCTGTTGAGAATGTCGGAAAGGATATAGATGAATATATTTCGGCAGGTCTTGGTGAAAAAATAAAGACCTCTTCTGATTTTAAGAGATTTAAGAATTTTATAGAAAAAAAAGAACATAAATCCTTTCGGGAATTTTTTGAAAGCCTGAGACGGCGAATTACCCGGGAGCAGGTTATGTCCGTGGCAATCGGCGGTACACCTCCTACAAAGCAAAAAGCCAAGGCATGGTATCGGAAAAATAGAAGGAAGTTGGGTTTTGAAGTGCATGTGAAGAATATCCTCATTCTCCCTAAAAGTAGCTCATTATCGGCAGAGAGGGCTGCCAATGCAAAGATAGCAAAGATTCGGAAGCAGATTCTCGGAGGGAAGTCATTTGAGAGCATGGCGAGGAAATATTCTCAGGATAGATCCAGTGCTGCTAGGGGAGGGGATATGGGTTGGCAGATGCTCGGTCAGCTGGATCCATACTTTGCCCGACAGGTTTTCTATATGAAGAGAAGGGGAAGTGTATCTCGCGTTTTTAAGTCTCGAAGGGGATATCATATTGTGAAATTTCTTGGTAAGCGAGCGGTTTCTTTTGCCAAGGTTGAGAAGATGATTTTGTACAAGCTCTATAGCGAGGGGCTTGAAGAGCGGTATAAAAAATGGATTAGAGAGGAGAGGAAAAAAGCCGATATTAAAATATATATGAAAAATTATAAAAAGGGATAGTGCCTTGGGATCTCAAAGACTTGACCTGCTTTTTTACATTGATGAAAACTCTGATAAATCCGATTTATTTTTTGAAGGGACTTTTATTCCTGAACGGGTAAAGTCGGATTTGCCTGCGGTCTTTAAGGATTCCCAAGTTTATATTTCATGCCATGAAAATGATTTGTCATCTTTCAGTGAATATGAAAATATCATTCCCCGCAAGGGTATAGATGACCTTAAGTTCTGGAAGGGAATTTTTGAGCAGACCGGCGCTGACCATATGGCGTTTATCCATGGTGATTCTCCATTCTTTGATACGGAAATTTTGGAGGAGATTTTTGAACTGCACGGAGAGTTTCTGGCGGAGTTCACCTTCTCCGAAAATTTACCCCGGGGCTTTGCCTGTGAAGTTATTTCTGCCGCTCTACTTAAGGCTCTCCCTGATTTTGAAGAGGAAACCCTATCCCTTTCCCAAGTCATTAAGAAAAATATAAATCAATTCGATGTGGAACTCTATTACAAGTCCCCGGACATTCGGGACAAACGACTTTCCTTTCGGAATTCCTCCCTTAGAGACCGAACCATAATGAAGAATCTCTTTGAGGTCATGGGAGAAATTCCTAAATACACCGCCATTGGAAAACTCATCGATGAAAATCCCAAGTCTCTTTTCATTGGTCCCTCATATATTGAGGTGGAGATAACCGGAAGAAGTCGCCTTGACTGCATCTTCTCTTACAGGAAGGCTATGGCGGAAACTCATGGCGACATGGACATGGAAACCCTGTCCAATCTTTTGAGTGGGTTGCGAGAAACGGGGAACAAATACACAATATGTTTTGGCGGCTCGGGTGATCCTCTGGAGCATCCCGATTTCTATGCCATGACCGAGTTGGTTCTCAAGGAAGACTTGGTCGAACGAATAATTCTTGAAACAGATGGTCTTTTGGCAGATGGGAACTTTAAGAATTTCTTTGAAAAACATAGGGACCGCCTCGTTGTTATCTTTAACATGAATGGCTATGACGGCAAAACCTATGAATCAATACATGGTCAGGACTTCTTTGACTCGGTTCATGGAAATATTCTTGCCCTCGCTGACTCTGACCCTAACCACGAGAGTATCTATGTTCAGGTTATGAAAATAAACGAGACCAATGGGTTCGACAATGAGGGAGATGCCAAATCTTTCTTGGATAAATACTATGACTTTTGGGAAAACACTTCCATTCCTATTATACTTCAGAAACAGAATACATATCTCGGTCGCATTGAAGACAGACGGTACTCCGATCTCTCTCCGGTTAAGCGAACGCCATGTTGGCATCTCCAAAGGGATCTCTTCGTTCTTTCCGACGGGACGGTGGCTTTCTGTAAGCAGGACATCGATGGATATAGCTGTCACGGAAAAATCGGAAGCGATTCCTTGAAAGATATTTTAGCAAGGCAACGGGATTTCTTCATAGAAGATTATTCAGGGACTCTCTGCTCTAAGCCGGATTGTAGTCTCTGCGATGAGTGGTACACCTTTAATTTTTAAGAGAGGAAAGAACTCTTGAAGTCAACGGCAATTATTCAGGTTCGTTTGCAATCAACGCGTCTTAAAAAAAAGGCTCTCCTCCCTCTTGGGGATAGACCTCTCATCTATCATGTGGCAGAGAGGGCTAAAAATATAGATGGAGTGAGCCATGTGGTTCTCGCTGCCGGGGAAGGGGCTGATAATTCTCCATTGGAGGAGATTGCCGCAGAACTAAGAATAGATTTTTTTGAAGGCTCGGGAGACAATGTTTTGGAGAGGTTTCATCAAGTCTCAAAGCTCTATGATTCTCAATACTATGTGAGAATTACAGGCGATAATCCTCTCACTGATTATGACTTGGCGGGAAAGGCATTGCACTATGCCCAAGAGAGGGGAGCCGACCACTGTTTTGTTTCCGGTATTCCCGTGGGTACGGGAGTGGAGATAGTGAGCAAGGGGGCGCTTGATCTCGCCTACGAAAAGAGCAGTGAGAATCATCATTTTGAGCATGTCACTCCTTTCATAAAGGAAAATCCACAGCTCTTTAAGATGGAGGAGTATAGGGTGGAAACCCCCATTGTCGAGAAGTACAGGCTCACCGTGGACACTGCCGAGGACTATGAACTGCAAGTTAATATTTACGATGCTCTTTACCGTGGAAGGCCCATTCCCCTTGGTGATGTTATTGAATTTTTGGGCAAGAATCCACAGCTAATAAATCTAAACAGTCATGTCGAGCAGAGATCAATGAAACATTCTTCAATAAAGGAATAGTTTGTAGTGTCGAAGCCGGTAACAATAGTGACCGGAAGCGGGGAAGGTCTGGGAACAGGTCATTCCCAGAGGATGCTTGCCCTTGCACATCATCTTCGGGGAATGGGCATAAATGTTAGAGTTCATTCCAATACTCCCTTAGAATCGGCTTTCAGTGAGTTTCACTCCGAAGAGATGAGACCCTCCGCCTTGATTATCAGAGACATGCGGGACTCTTCCCAAGAGGAGATTCATAAACTCAGGGAGTTTGGTCTCGTTGCGGTCATTGATGACCTTGGATCGGGACGAGTTTCGGCGGACATTGCCATTGACCTCCTGCCTAATTTGGAATATCACTTTGATTTTTCTTCCTTTATATACGGCTATAATTTTTCTCAGGCTCTGGAAAAAATGCCGGCGTTTATTCCCAAGGATATTGATGTCCTCTGTTATTTGGGTGCTTCCCCTGATTCTATGATTAGAGAGCTAATTGTCCAAGCCTTGGATAGGAATGTTAAGTATGTCTTCATTGATGGTCATGGGAAGTTTTCGGGAAATGTGCCGGTCGCCGAGAGTCCGAGCTTTGCCGAGTTAATGTGTCGGTCTCGGTTTGTCCTCACATATTTCGGAATCACAATGTTTGAGGCTCTGCTCTGTGGCTGTGAGGTCATCACCGTCAATCCCGGGGAGTATCATCTTGCCTTGTCAAAGTCCGTTGAGGAGAGATTTTCTCTTCGTAGTAGCTATATCTATGATGACTTTAATTCTCGGTCCATGGATGAAATTCTCTCTCAAATTAGCTCTGTTGACGGGAGATTATCGGTTGACAGGGATAGTATTTTGAGTATAGTGAAAAAGAGTATTAATAAATTTATATTAGATTTGGAAAGGGGAGGATTTACATGGAGTTGAAAGATGCAATAAAAACAAGGAGGAGTGTGCGGAGGTTCACCGATTACAGGGTTACCGATGCCGAGATGGAGGAGCTGCTTGAGGCTGCCCGTTGGTCTCCCTCATGGGCAAAGACCCAGAGTTGGGAGTTTATTGTAATAAGGGATGCCGAGAGAATAAAGGCTGTCACCGATACATATTCTCCGTCAAATCCTGCGAGAAGATGCTCGGAGAATGCCTCTCTTCTCATTGCCATCTGTGCCGACACAACAAAGGCCGGTCATAAGAAGGGAGTGCTGTCAACTGAGTTCAACGAATGGTTCATGTTTGATCTGGGTATTGCCACTCAAAGTATTTCTCTCAGAGCCCATGATATGGGGCTGGGTTCAGTCATTGTCGGTTCTCTCGATCATGCAAAATGTGCGGAGATTCTTAAAGTGGAGGAGCCCTATAAGGTTGTGGCAATCTTACCCGTTGGTAAGCCTGAAACTATAAAGACCGAACAGCCGGAGAGAAGATCAGTTGAAGATATTATGCACAGAGAGTTGTTCGGAACAAAATGACAAAGAGCAGAGTTGAGGAAAGCAAGAAAGTTGGCAATGGGAAATCTCTGAAATTTCGTATGCACGAGATTATCTTTGAAGCCGATACTTTTTCGGGGAAGCTATTTGACATTGTTCTTCTGGTGGTTATCATCGCCAGTATAATGGCTGTCATGGTGGAAAGCGTGGAATCCTTTTCTCGGCACTATGGCTGGCTTTTGAATAGAGTGGAGTGGTTCTTTACCATTATTTTTTCTCTGGAATACCTTGCACGAATTTACTGTGTTGCTGTTCCCGGAAGGTATATTTTTAGCTTCTATGGGATTATAGATTTTCTTGCGGTAATTCCCTCCTATTTAACTTTATTTTTAACGGGAACCCATTTCTTCGTTGTTATAAGAATCTTTCGACTTCTCAGAGTTTTTCGTATCTTTAAACTCGCTCGCTATTTGGGGGAGGCAAATGTTTTAAGAAAGGCTCTGAGGGCAAGTCGTTTTAAAATAATTGTATTTTTGGAAACGGTTGTAGTTCTGGTTATCATTTTGGGAACTCTCATGTATCTCATCGAGGGACCTGAGCATGGTTTCACCAGTATTCCCCGAGGTATCTATTGGGCAATTGTGACTCTCACCACAGTGGGTTATGGGGATATCGTTCCACAGACAGTTTTTGGGCAGGCACTTGCTTCATTTGTTATGATAATAGGCTATGGGATAATTGCAGTTCCCACGGGAATTGTAACTGCCGAATTGACGAGAGCTACCATTACGCAGGAAGTGACAACTCAGGTCTGTCCATTCTGCTGTAAGTAGGGGCATGATTTTAATGCGGTTTTCTGTAAGTACTGCGGTCACGCCTTAAATGAAATGAAGTAGTTCATTTAAGGCGTGGGCTTCTTTTAGTTCAGGGCTTTGCACGCCAAGTTGTGTGCCTCTTCAATTGCCTTGGTAAGACCTTCGGGGTTTTTGCCCCCTGCCTGTGCCATGTCTTTGCGGCCGCCTCCTCCACCACCAACGATGGAAACGGTTTCTTTTACCAACTGACCGCAGTCAATGCCCTTATCAACGGAGTTCTTTGTTGCCGCATAGAGGAGCATCGCCTTGCCCTTGCTCTTGGTTCCGAGAAGGACAACCACATTTGGGTCTTTTTCCCGTAGTTTATCCGAAAGGTCTCGCATGGCATTGACATCACCATCTTCCATAACCATGGAGACTATTTTGATTCCTCCAACCTCTGTGGCGTCCTTGAGAATGTTGTCCACTCCCGAGGTGAGGTTTTCCTTTTTGATGCGATTGAGTTCCTTTTCAAGTTGCTTGTTGCTCTGAACCAGTTCTTTTACTTTTCTCACCAGGTCTTCATCGGCTGTGCTCGTTGTTTTCTCAAGGTCTTTCACTATTTTTTCGTTTTTGTTGAACCGCTCCAGAACTCCCCGCAGGGTTATTGCCTCGATTCGTCTTATCCCCGCACCGGGAGATGCCTCCCTTATTATTTTAAACATTCCGATTTTTCCCGTATTGCTCACATGGGTTCCTCCGCAGAGCTCCATGCTAAAGCCCGGGACATCCACAACTCTTACGATGTCCTCGTACTTTTCGTCGAATACCGCCATGGCTCCCTTTTTCACCGCATCGTCTATGTTCATTATCTCCGTTGTAACTTCAATGTTTTCCCAGATTTTGTTGTTCACCATTTCTTCCACTTTGGCAATCTCCTCTTCGGTCATTGCCTGAAAATGGGAAAAGTCAAATCGCATTCTATCCGCCTCCACAATTGAACCTGCCTGCTTGACATGTTCTCCCAAAACTTTTCTCAGGGCAGCCTGTAGGAGATGGGTTACCGTGTGGTTTGCCCGGATTAGGTTTCGGTTTGTTGCATCAATCTCCGCCTTGGCTTTATCGCCCACAGCAATTGAACCTCCCACAACTTCTCCTATGTGAATAATCGCTTTGTTCGACTTCTTCGTATCCCGAACTTGGAAAGTGGCGTCTTTGACTTTTATCTCTCCGATATCGCCGACCTGTCCGCCTGCCTCACCGTAAAATGGCGTTCTGTCCAAGACGAGAAGCCCCCTGTCGCCGGAATTGAGGCTCTCCGCCCTATCCGCATTGAGGTAGAGAGCCTTTACCATGGCTTCGCATTTCTCCTCTTCATAGCCGAGAAATTCCGTGGTTCCGAAGTCAGTGGATATTTCGGCGAATGCCTTTTCAAGGGAAAGCTCGGCTCCCTTCCAGCTCTTCTTGCCCCTTTCGCGCTGCTCCTCCATGGCTGCCTCAAAGGCCTTGGTGTCAACTTCAAGTCCCTGCTCCTGCGCCATTTCGGTTGTCATTTCAAGTGGAAAGCCGAATGTGTCATAGAGAGTGAATGCTTCCTTGCCGGGGAAAATCTTTTCGTTCTTTGCCTTTAGGCTCTTCATCTGTTCTTCAATGCGATCCATGCCATTTTCAATTGTTTCAAGAAATCGTTGCTCCTCTGACTCAATGACCTTTTTGATGTTGGTCACACTTTCGGTTATTTCGGGATAGAATTCGCCCATTTGCTCAACAATGGGGTCAACGATTTTGTAAACAAATGGTTCTTTGAGACCGAGAAGTCGGCTGTATCGCAGGGCTCGTCTGAGAACCCTGCGGAGAACATATCCCCTCCCTTCATTTGAGGGATAAATACCATCGGACATGGCAAATGTGAGGGTTCTTCCATGCTCAACCATTACCTTAATGGGGAGGGTGTTTTTCCCTTCGTAGGGTTTTCCCGATTCTTTGCTCACAAAGTTTATGAGATGTTGGAGTTCATCCGTTTCATAGACCGAGTCCACTCCCTGAATTAGGGTTGCCAGTCGCTCCAGCCCCATCCCCGTGTCGATTCCCGTTCGGGGCAGGGGGGAGAGTTCTCCCTGTTCATTCTGATTGAATTGGTTAAAGACCAAGTTCCAGTATTCCAGATATCTGTCGCAGTCACAACCGGGTTTGCAGTGAGGAGAGCCACATCCATGTTCGGGGCCTCGGTCATAGTGAAGCTCAGAGCATGGGCCGCATGCTCCCGTGTCTCCCGCAGGGCCCCAGAAGTTGTCCTTTTTGCCCAGCCTTACTATTTTCTCCGCCGGAATGCCCATGTGTTTATTCCAGAGTTCAAAGGCCTCATCATCGTCTTGGTAGATGCTTACCCAAATTTTCTCCGGTTCAAATCCGATTATATCTGTGGAAAATTCCCAACCGAATTCAATGGCTTCTTTTTTAAAGTAGTCCCCAAAGGAGAAATTTCCCAGCATTTCAAAGAATGTGAGATGTCTCTTCGTTCGCCCCACCTGCTCAAGGTCGCTGGTGCGGAGACATTTTTGAATTGATGCGGCTCTGGTATATTCAAGTTCCACCGTGCCTGCAAACATGGGCTTAAACTGTACCATGCCCGCCGTGGTAAAGAGAAGTGTGGGGTCATCCTTGGGGATGAGTGAGCTTGACTGTACAATCTTATGTTCCTTGCTCTTGAAATAGTCGGTAAATGAGTTTCTTAAATCTCTTACTTTCAGCATGGTTTTTTCCTTAAATTGGTCTTGGCATTATGTTAATATGTATTTCTTTTAAAAGGTCTCTTATTTT
>PDWI01006323.1_pt1 | contig 14929 bp, 11 predicted proteins | sample 1430891 | NCBI WGS metagenome assembly PDWI01 (sample SAMN01162508, study PRJNA174530) | Oral metagenome, whole genome shotgun sequencing project. | biome: Marine environment; feature: Marine mammal; material: Swab sample of the gingival sulcus; isolation source: swab sample of gingival sulcus... | reverse complement strand
TGCTTTTTTCAATTATTTCCCATAATTTTGTCATGTTCAAAACCTCTTTCTTATACCTTTTAAATTTAAGAAAAATGACTGTTTTTTCTTAAAAAATTTTATCATAAAAATAAACAACAATCAATATTTATAAATTTTTGCTTATTTTGGGTATTATATGTAGAAAAATTTCTCAAAAAAGTAAATATTATGCAAGCTTTAAGCTTTAAATCATTTACTTTTTTAAGATAAAGATATATAATAGTGAATGTAGAAAATACAAGCAATGTAGGAATTTTTATTAATCTTATGGAGGTTTTTTTACTTATGGCAGAAAAAAAGAGACATGTTGTTAATGTTTATTCTCAAGAAATATCATTGTTTTCTAGTGAAAGCGAAGAATATATGAATAAATTAGCAAAGTTTGTGGATTCTAGGATGAACGATTTTGCGGAGGGCGTTTCTAGGATTTCTTTTGGAAATTTAAGCATACTTACATCACTATCAATAGCTGATGATTATTTCAAGATTAAGGAAACCTTGGATAATTTTGAATCTGACAAAGAAAATGTTGAGGACGAATTATCTGCTGCTCTTTCAAAGGTTATGGCTTTAGAGGCGATTTCAAGAGAAAAAGAGCTAAGGATAGAAGAACTAGAAGAAAAAATAGAAAAACTTTCGACATCTTTAAATAGCAATGAGAGTAGCCGAGAAGAACTAAATAAAAAGTTAAATGTCCTTAGTTACGAATTAAAAAAACCGCTAGAGAAAAGAAACTATAATTCTGTGCTTCAAGATGCCTATAATTTAGTAAATTCAAAAGAATAAAGTAATTTATAATAGTATTAACGGAATGTAAAAAGAGATAATGATGAATTTAAAGAGCTTAAAAATTATTGAATATAATAGAGTTGTTGATACTGCTTCTTCTTTTGCTTCTTCAAAAAAGGCTAAAAAAGATTTAAAAGAACTCAAACCCATGTCTAGCAAAAAACAGATAAATAGAGCGATTGAACTTACTGAAGAGGCTTATAATGTTTTGATGAATTTATCAAATTTTCATATAGGCTCTATAAGAGACCTCTCAGATGCGTTAAATTTGGCTAAGATAGGTTCTGTTTTGAGTCCCGAAGAACTACTTGACATAGCTGGTACATTGAGAACTTCACGTATGCTTTCTAAGTCTATTAGGGACGCTCAAACAGAGGAAGTTAAAACACCACTACTTCTTGAAATAACGAAGTTTATTGGCAGTTTTAGAAACATAGAGGACAAGGTCTTTGAGGCAATAATTAGTGCAAGCGAAATTTCTGACAATGCGTCTAAGAGATTGTATACCATACGAAGAGACATTGAGAAAACCAAGGAAGGAATTAGGGTAAAACTTGAAAAACTAACATCATCTCAAAGTATGCAAAAATATTTGCAAGACTCTATCGTTACTATAAGAGAGGGAAGGTTTGTAGTTCCTGTAAAATCTGAATATAAGTCAAAGATAGATGGCTTAGTTCACGACAAAAGCAAGGGAGGCTCGACCTTTTATATAGAACCATCTTTTGTTGTTGAAATGAACAACGAACTAAGGACACTTTTTCTTGATGAGGAAGAGGAAATTAGAAAAATTCTTGCGAATTTAAGTAAATTAGTGGCAGATAGAGCTGATGATATAAACATTACCTATGAAAGTGTTTGCGAGCTTGATTTTATATTTGCTAAGGCGAGGTTTGCTCATGAAATCAAAGCTACAAAACCAGTGATAATTGATGAAAAAATAATTGAAATAAAAGAGGCGAGACATCCTTTTATTGATAGAGAAAAGTGCGTTCCAATTGATTTTTCAATAGGTAAGACCTACGATGCCCTGATAATTACAGGACCAAATACAGGGGGTAAGACGGTAGCGATAAAGACGGTAGCCTTGCTCACAGCGATGGCTCTTTCTGGGCTTTTTGTACCTGCTAAATCAGGAGCTAAGTTTGGAATATTTGATAAAATATATGCTGACATAGGAGATGAACAGAGCATAGACCAAAGCCTATCAACTTTTTCTTCACACATGCAAAATATTGTAAAGATGGTTGAGGAGGCAGGCAAGGGTTCTCTCTTACTCTTTGATGAACTGGGTGCAGGCACAGACCCTACTGAGGGAGCAGCTCTTGCTATTTCTATATTAAAACAGGTAGAAGAAGCAGGTGCCACAGTTATTGCTACGACGCATTATTCAGAACTTAAACAGTTTGCTCTTATGACTGAGGGGTTCAAAAATGCCTCTGTTGAGTTTGATGTAGAAAAATTAATGCCCACTTATAGGCTTTTAATAGGGCTTCCAGGCAAGTCAAACGCTTTTGAAATCAGCCGAAAATTGGGGTTAAAAGAAAATATTATAGATGCTGCTAAAGGATTGATACAAAAAGAAGAACTTGTGTTTGAGGAAGTTTTGGAAGAAATCGAGTTAAAATTATCTCAGGCAGAAAAAGACAGAAAAAAAGCTGAAGAAATTAGGGAGAAAGCAGAAAAATTACTAAGTGAAGCAGAAGCAAAAAACAAGAAAATAAAAAATCGTTCAGATAAGATAATAAGTGATGCCAAGACAGAAGCTCGTAGGATAGTAGCTTCTACCAAGGCTGAAATGGACGAAACATTAAAAGATATAAAAAATTTAGATAAGTCAATAAATAGTAGTTCTGATGTTTTGAGTATAAAACAACGCATATCTAAAAAAGATAAGGAAAATATGCAAACGCTTAATTCAGAACATGAGGATACGGGGATTATTCCTAAGAAACTTGAGATTGGCAAAGACTACTTTGTTACAAGTTTGGGCAGGAATGGAACCTTGCTTGAAATTAATGAAAAAACAAAAGAAGTTAAAGTTATGGCTGGTGCTATGAAACTTTTTGTAAAAAAAGAGGAACTTAGAGAGTCTTCTAAGAGGGCGGAAAAGAAAAAAGTTGGCATATACGACCCTAAAAACACCCTCTCTTATGGCACTTCTATTAATTTTAAGGCGAGTTCAAAGAGGGAAATTGACTTACATGGAAAAGATGTTTTACAAGCGACTCACGAATTAGATAAATTTTTGGACGAGGCTATGGTATCAGGCTTAAAAGAGGTTTTTGTGATACATGGTCTTGGTTCTGGGACTTTAAAAAGAGAGCTTATTAAGTATATGAAAACACACCCTTTTGTAAAAAGGATGCGTTCTGGCGTTCAGGGAGAGGGTGGCGCTGGAGTAACTGTTGTAAGGTTAAAATAGGAGCATAAAAAATGAAAAAAAATAAAATTTCGATATTTAACGATAGTCTTGAGTCTATGGGAATAAGAGAACTTAAAATGGAATTTGCTGGTGAAGCAGAAACTGAATATATATTGGAAAACCAAGAAAGCTATATATCTAAAAAAAGGTTGGCTTTTATATTGGCTGTGGTATTATTTTTGGTATTTGGACTACTTGATTATTTATTGTTTACAAGGCTCAAAGGAATGTTGTGGTTTATTAGGTTTGCGATAGTCATACCGATTTTTCTTATTACATTTGCTTTAACCTATGTTGACAAAGTAAAACCTCATATCAAAAAGGCGGTTCCATTTTTGGCTGTTTTGATGCCTCTAGCTCAATTGGTTTCTCTTAAATTCATCCCTTTTGATGCTATAGCATCATTTAATTCTGGATACATTGTTTTGGTAATATTTGCCTTTATATTTATGAGGTCTGGTTTTATAAATGGCTTGATAGATATGTTTGTTATGCTTGTGATGTACATTTTATTTGTGTTTTTCAACGATAATATAGTCAGTTTGGACAAGATAATAGGCACGATATTGGTTGTTTCTGTAGCTTCTATAGGCTCTATATACATATACTATGCAGAGTACACTGATAGAAGAAACTATATGGTCAAAAAGAGAAGTAATAGTGATGATGTTATTTTAAAAACTATGGATTTCCCGTTTGAGGAAGCAATTTTGTTTATCGACGAAGAGGGAATATGTAAGTATGTGTCAAAACAAGTTGAAAATTTAGTTGCGCACAATAGAGAAAATATTATAGACCATTCTGTATCTAGGATTTTTTCTAATAAGGATAAAAAACGTTTTGAGGCAAGTGTTAAAAGAAACCATAAGGACGAGGGCTTACTTGAAGATGTCTTTCATGTTTTAAATAAAAAAGGAGTAGGTATTCCATTAAATTTAACAATCACAGAACACAATGACAAATCCTTTGGAAAAGGCTATATAATGATTTTGTCTGACCCTGATTTAGAATATTCATCAGCGAAGTTATTGAGTGATACTCAAAAAATGCTTGTGAAAAACAAGGAAGCTGCTCAGGTATTAAAAGAAGACGTTGAGGAACTTAAAAAAGAAAGAGAAAATCTTGAAAGTGCAGTTAAACTAAATGAAAAGGAGGCTGACAGTTCTGACGACAAAGCCCCTGTCATTCCGACTAAAGATGTCATTTCGACCGAAGTGGAGAAATCTTTAGACAAGCAAGAACTACCTACCGAAGTTGAGGAAAATTCAAACAAGAAAGGTTTAGTATTCAAGAAAAATACTAAGACCTCTACTCTTGCAACACTCGGTAAAGAAGAAATTACTATTGGAGAAACAGCTACAACTGCAAAATTAGATGATGGTGTTAATGTAGCTATAGACCCTAAACAAGCGAGGATAAAGGCTTTAGAACTTCTTAAACTCAGTGAAGAGGACATAAGTAAAATTGCTGAATATGAGATATTAAAGAAAAAAGAAAGCGAATTTTCTCAGACTCAAAATAAAACAGAGGACTACGAAAAACTTCAGAAAAGAATAGTTGAACTTGAAAAATTAGAAAAAAAAGCTCTTGATTATGACAAACTTGAGAAAAGGGTAATCGAACTTCAAAAGTTTGAAAGAAAATCAAATGAACTAGCACGAAAAAATCAAGTCTTACAAAAAGATGTGGAAGAAGTTAGAAAAGAAAATCGCCAGTTGAAAGAAGTAAAAGATAAGGTTGTAAATGAAGCGAGTATAGATAGCATTAAATTAATGGGTAGGATGGGCTCATTTGCATCTTCAAGCTTAAGTAAAAACTTTAGAGAGAATATAAACTACATTAGCGAAAATCAAAGTATATTTGAAAAGTCAAATGCCAAGACCTATATTAAGTTGATTAAGAATAGGATTTATGAGGGTGTTTATCTATCATCTGCGGTGGCGTTTAAGTTTGATTTATTTCAACATTATCTAAAAAACACAAAAACAAACCAAGATGGAATAGATGTGTTAAAGTCAATGAGCAATTCTATTTCACAGCTAGCAAAGTATTTTGAGGGTACAAAACACATAGTCGAAATTTCTTGTAAGGATGATGTTAAAATTAGGATGAATGAGGATAGCTTTAAATTTATTATTCAAAATTTGGTTATAAATAGCTTAATATCAGCTATTCAAATAGGTAAGGATGCTTTAATAGAACTAACTGTTAGAGAGGAAAAGGCAAAGGTAATAATTGAGTATAAGGACAATGGCAAGACATTCCCGTCATATTACAGCGAAATAATTAAGTTAGACAAAATTGACTCTAATGTCTTAAGTGTAAATGGAGTGGAATATTATTTTGCTAAAGAGCTTATAAAAAGAGAGTGTTCTGGCTCTGTTTCTTTGTCCAACCTTGGCGATGCTAATATGTTTAAGATGGTATTTATGAAATAATATTATTATGTGAGGGGTCAATATGTGGATTGAAGGCATTTTAATAGGGATAATTATAGGATTAATGAGGGGGGGTAGATTGAATTATCTATCTAATCTTGAGTTAAAACATGGATATATTTTTATATTAGGGGTTCTTATACAGATTTCGCCATTTTTTCTAGGCAAGTTTGCATTTTTTGCTACAAAAGCTAATATAATTTCCTTTGTTGGATATGCCTTGATTTTTATATTTTTACTTTTAAATATTTCGCAAAAAGGAGTCAAAATAATTTGTTTAGGTTCTCTTATGAACCTTTTGGTTTTGGCTTTGAATAAGTTTAAAATGCCGATAAAGGCTGATGGAACAAATGCAGGTATAGTGAAATTGAGGCTCGCCATTGAAGCGGGGGAAATTAAAAACTATTTTTTGTTTTCAACTTATGATAATTACTCGTTTTATTTGGGTAAGATTATTCAGATGCCAGATTTTTATATAGGTGTTCCTGTAATATCTATTTCTGATATTTTAATTGGAATTGGAATGATAATTTTGGTACAATGGACGATGGTATCTAAAAAAGGATTTTTTGTATAGGATAAATAATAAGTAAATAATAAAAGACATATCGATAAAAGGAGATAAAAATGGGATTAAGAGATTGGGTGCAGAACAGATATACAGCTAAAGAAATAGCTAAATTAGACAAAGACGTCGATGTAATTGAGGCTTTGGAGCCTAAGTTTCAAGCTATGGATGATGATGAGCTTATATCGTTTTCTGATAGTTTGAGAGAGAGGGCGAAGTCTGGAGAGAGTTTAGACGATTTGTTGCCAGAAGCCTTTGCACTTGTTAGAGAAACCTCTGTTAGAGTACTAGGCAAAAGGCATTACAGGGTTCAGTTAATGGGCGGAATTGTTTTGCATAGAGGTTTTATCGCTGAAATGAAAACTGGTGAAGGTAAGACTTTAGTTGCTACTTTGCCAGCCTATCTAAATGCCCTAGATGGTAAGGGTGTTCACGTTGTTACAGTAAACGATTATTTGGCTCGTCGTGACAGAGATTGGATGGGCAAGGTATTTGAGTTTTTAGGAATGAGTGTTGGTTGTATAACAAACGATGTTAAAAACAAGGATAGAAAAGAACAGTATGATATGGACATAGTCTATGGTACTAACAATGAGTTTGGTTTTGACTACCTAAGAGATAATATGAGCGTAAGAACAGATGGTTTGGTTCAAAGAGAATTAAACTACGCCATCATTGACGAGGTTGACTCTATACTTGTTGACGAGGCTAGAACTCCGCTTATTATTTCTGGTATGGGAAACAAACCAACAGACCTGTATCACAAGGCGAATGCCTTTGCTCTAAGTCTTAATAAGGAAGAAGATCTTATTATAGAGGAAAAAGAAAAGCGTGTTACCTTGACTGATGTTGTGGGAGATGGCAAGGCTGAAGCATATTTTGGTTTGGAGAATTTAGCTGACCCAGATAATATTGAGATTGCCCACCATATAAAACAGGCTCTTTATGCCATATATATGATGAAAAGAGATCAAGACTATGTTGTAAAAGATGGCGAGGTGTATATAGTAGATGAATTTACTGGTCGTATAATGGAAGGCAGGCGCTATTCAAATGGGCTTCACCAAGCAATAGAGGCGAAAGAGGGGCTAAATGTCCGCAAAGAGTCTCAAACCCTTGCTACTATAACGCTTCAAAACTACTTTAGACAGTATGCTAAATTATCTGGTATGACGGGTACTGCCAAGACTGAGGAAGAGGAATTTGTTGAAATTTATAATATGCCAGTAACAGTTATCCCAACAAACAAACCTATTGCTAGGGACGATAAACCAGATGTAGTGCTTGGAAGTTTAAAGGCTAAATATAACAGGATAGTAGATGAGGTTGAGGAAAGGCACAAGACAGGACAACCTATGCTAATCGGTACTATAACTATCGAGGTATCTGAGCTTTTGAGCTCTATGTTAAAACGTAGGGGCATTAAACACGAGGTTTTGAACGCCAAACACCACGACAGAGAGGCGGAGATTGTTGCTCAAGCTGGTAGATTTGGTGCTGTTACAATTGCTACAAATATGGCTGGTAGGGGTACCGACATAGTTCTGGGGGGTAATCCAGAATTTATGGCATTAAAGGAAATGAGAAAGCGTGGAGCAGACGAAAACACTCTAGCTATGGTGACTTCGCCATTTGTAGCTGAGGAAATTAGAGAGGAACAAGAAGAATATAAGAAACTTTTTGCAGAATTTAGCAAGGAAACAGAGGCAGAGGCTGAAAAAGTCAAGGCTGCTGGTGGACTTTGCATAATGGGTACGGAAAGGCACGAGTCAAGGCGTATAGACAACCAGTTAAGAGGTCGTGCTGGTAGACAGGGAGACCCTGGTTCTACACAATTTTTCTTGTCTATGGAAGATGACTTGATGAGACTATTTATGTCTGAAAATGTTAGAAATATGATAGGCAAGATGGGGCTTAAAGACGATATGGAAATAGAGGTTGGTATGGTTTCTAAGTCCTTGGAAAATGCTCAGAAAAAAGTAGAGGCACGTAACTTTGATATAAGAAAAAGCGTACTTCAATATGACGACGTTATGAATAGACAGCGTACCATAATTTATGCAGAGAGAAGAAAGGTCTTACATGGTGACGATATTAAGGAAAATATTATGACCATGCTAGAGGAGTATGTCGAGGGTGCAGTTACTAGATATACTGCAAACACTTCTATTCCAGAAGATTGGGATATAAGTGGTTTGGAAAAAGAACTTCACGAAATCCTGTTTAAAGAGCCTATTAGCATTGATATTCAAAAACTCGATAGCCCTAAGGAACTAAAGAAACATATAATCGAGATGTCAAAAACTTATTACAATGAAGTTGAAGAAAATGTTGGAAGTGAAAAAATGCGTGATGTAGAGCGTTTTGCACTTCTAAAAATGGTTGACGATAAGTGGATGGATCACATAGATGCTATGGATCAGTTAAAACAAGGTATTGGACTGAGGGCAATAGGAAATATCAACCCTATAATTGCGTATCAGACAGAGGGTTTTGATATGTTTGATGAAATGATTGAATATATCAAACAAGATACACTTAATTTGGCTTTTCATGCTGAAGCACAGATGGATACAGAGGTTAAAGAGTCAGTTACTATCACTTCTGCTACACATGGTAGGGTTAAACAAAAGACAGTTAAAAGGAGTGAGCCAAAACTTGGCAGAAACGCTCCTTGTCCTTGTGGAAGCGGGAAAAAGTATAAAAACTGTTGCTTGAAAAAAGCTGATGCACCAGTAGCTGAGTAAAAATTGGAGAAAAAATGATAGAATTTGAAAATGCAATTAAGGAATTAGATGTAATAGCTAAGGAATTAAAAGAAATAGGCGAGTATCTTTGACCTAGCTAATCTAAAAAAAGAACTTGGCGAGATAGAAAAATCATTGATGGACTCATCAGTGTGGGAAGACACTGAAAAATCCGTTGCTTTGAGTAAAAAACAAAAAGAAACTCAGTCTAAAATTTCGTCTTTTGATGATTTAATTAATCAAAAAGATGACCTATATTTGATATGCGAACTTGCTATAAGTGAGAATGACTTTGCCATGCGTTCTGAACTAAGAAAGGGGTTAAAAGAACTCGCAGAAAAATGCGAAATTATGAAGTTAAAAACTCTTTTGGATGGAGAGTACGACCTCTCAAATGCCATAGTTTCAGTTCATGCAGGTAGTGGTGGTAGAGATGCACAAGACTGGAATGAGATGTTATATAGAATGTACTTGCGTTGGGCAGAGAGAATGGATTACAAGGTCGAGGTTTTGGACGAGCAGTATGATACTGCTGCAGGGCTGAAAAGTGCTTCATTTAAAATAATTGGCGAGAATGCTTATGGATTTTTGCGTTCTGAACATGGGGTGCATAGGATAGTTAGGATTTCTCCTTATGACTCAACTGCTAGACGCCATACTTCCTTTGCGGCGGTTGATGTTATCCCAGAACTTGATGAAGAAATTAACGACATAGAGATTAACCCAAATGATTTGAAAATAGATACTTATAGGGCTTCTGGGGCTGGGGGTCAGCATGTAAACACGACTGACTCTGCGGTTAGAATAACCCATTTACCTACTGGGGTTGTTGTGCAGTGTCAAAATGAACGCTCACAGATTAAGAATAGACAGACAGCTATGAAGATGCTTATTTCAAAGCTTGTAGTTATTAGAGAGAGGGAGCATAGGGAGACGATAGAGGATTTACACGGAGATTATTCTGAAAACTCATGGGGGTCTCAAATACGTTCCTATGTTTTTCATCCTTATCAGATGGTAAAAGACCATAGGACGAATTTTGAAACTTCGAGGCTTGATGATGTTATGGACGGCAAGATAGACGACTTTATCCAAGCGTACTTGAGTGCTTAGAACCGTCATCTCTCGTAATAGTAAGTAATGTTTGTACGAGTTTGAATATATGTTATACAACTTGTTGTATATACATATATTATAAACGAAGTACATATTTTACGGCGTAACGGCGAGGCGATTTGGATACAGGCTACAAAAAATCGACGAGTATTACTTACTATAAGACGAACGGAATGGAGAGAACTTACAATATTATGCAAACTATAGTATTAAACAACATAGACGATACAAAACGCTTTGCTCAAAGTCTTAGTGTGGTTTTGAGGGCAGGTGATGTTGTGAGTCTTGAGGGCGAAATAGGGGCTGGTAAGACTACACTTACTACTTTTTTGATGCCTGAATTAGGCGTTTTAGACGACATTACGAGTCCAACCTTTGCTATTGTCGTACCCTATGAGGGCAAAGATTTTAAAGTTTTTCACTCTGATGTTTATAGGATTGAGGACGAAGAAGAACTTTATAATATAGGTTTTGAAGACTATTTTAGAGATGATAGCTTGATTTTGATAGAGTGGGCGGATACTATAATAGATTATTTAGAAGAACTTAGTGATAAAATTATAAGAATTGACATTTCTAGGCTAGATGGGGATTTAGAGAAAAGAAATGTTACTATAGATTGGTATGATGATAGGAGACTAGAATGGTAGAACTTAGCTTTGATGCTTCGGCAAAATCAGCTAGCGTGTGTGTTATAAAATATGAAAAGAATTTATCATCTATGAGCATAGAGAATGGCAATACTCATTCAGAGGAATTGATGGTATTGATGGATAACTTACTTCAAAAAGAGGCTGTCGACATCTCTGATATAGAGAAAATCTATGTTGCAAGTGGCCCTGGTTCTTTTACTGGTATTAGAATAGCTATGTCGATTGCCAAAGGCTTGGCTCATTCTTTGGATATTCCTTTATATGCTGTTTCTACCTTGGAGGCTTTATCATATCATGGAAAAAATCATAATGGTATAATTTGTCCTATAATGGATGCTAGGCGTTCTAGGGTTTATACTGCTATTTATGATGGCTTTGGGGGCAAGATTTTGCTTGAACCTGATGCTCTTAGTTTTGATGAACTGATAGCAGAATTAGAAAAATACAAGGACAAAAATATCTTATTTGTTGGTGATGGGATAGTAAAATACAAGCAAGAAATATCTAAATTAAAAGATTTTATGATTGCTGAAATAAGGGATGAATACAAACTTGCAAATTCAGAAGGCGTATATATGGCTGCAAAGTCATACGATTACAAGGAATTAAGGTATAATGAGCCAGTTCCAGTGTACTTGAGAAAACCACAGGCAGAGAGAGAAAGAGATGAAAGAAAAAGGCTTGCTAATAAGAAAAGCAAATAACGATGATATAGACGGAATTTATGAAATAGAAGTAAAGACGTTTAGTGATGCGTGGACTAGGGAGTCCTTTGCACAAGAGATTGCAGATAATGATTTAGCAAATTATTATGTTGCCTATTTGCAAGATAAATTGGTTGCTTATATTGGTTATTGGAAAATTTTTGACCAAGCTCATATTACTAATATTGCGGTTTTAGATAAATATAGGGGAAATGGAATAGCTCGTGAGCTTTTGACTAAGACAATAGCGACATCAAAAGAGCTTGGGGTAAATAGTTTTACACTAGAATGTAGGGTTTCTAATGAAGTTGCTATAAATCTTTACGAGTCATTCGGCTTTGTTTCAGCAGGAATAAGACCAAAGTATTATATAGATAATGGGGAAGATGCTTTAATTATGTGGTTAGAATTGTAATCACAATGGTATATATAATGGTAGTTTATAATATTATAGGAGTTAATGATGTTGATATTAGGTATTGAATCGAGTTGTGATGAAACCTCTTGTGCTATTGTGAAAGATGGCAGAGAGGTTTTGTCAAATGAAATATATACACAAATACCTATCCACCTTGAATATGGTGGGGTAGTTCCTGAAATAGCCTCAAGAAATCATCTTATAAAAATATCTGATGTAGTTGACAATGCCCTTGAAAAAGCTGGAGTTAGTCTTGATGATGTGGATGCTATTGCGGTTACTAGAGGGCCTGGTCTTGTTGGTGCCTTGCTTGTGGGGGTCAATTATGCTAAGGCTTTGAGCTATGCTTTAAAAAAACCGCTAATTGGAGTAAATCATTTAAAAGGTCATCTTTTATCGCCACTACTCACATATCCTGATTTAGAACCGCCATATATAGCACTTGTTGTTTCTGGGGGTAATAGTTACTTGGCTATTTGTCATGATTACGACGATATAGAAGTTCTAGGAAAAAGTCGAGATGATGCCTTGGGTGAGGCTTATGATAAGGTTGCTAGAACACTTGATTTTGAATATCCAGGTGGGCCAAAGATAGACAAAGCTGCTAAATTAGGTGATGGCAAGGCGATTGATTTTCCAAGGGTTTATTTAGAAGAAGGCAGTCTTGATTTTAGTTTTAGTGGGATAAAGACCGCTGTTTTGAATTATATAAACAGCCAAAAACAGAAAAATTTGGAAGTCAATAAAAATGATGTTGCTGCATCATTTCAAGAGGCAGTTTTAGAAGTCTTGGTAAATAAGAGCATATTAGCTTGTAAAAAATATAATAACAATAAACTTGTCGTGTCTGGTGGTGTTGCTGCAAATTCACGGCTAAGAGAGTTGTTTTCAAATGAGGCGGAAAAGAACGATATAGAAGTTTACTATCCAGAGTTTCAGTATTGTACTGATAATGCAGGCATGATAGCCGCAGCCGCTTATTACATTGATGCACTCGAAAAAGAGGCTGCACTCAGACTCAACGCAAACCCTTCCTTGGGGTTGTAGGTAAAAAAAATAGTGCTATAAGCACTATTTTTTATAAATCTCTTGGGAATAATTTTTAAAAATTATTCTATACAAATTGTATACAATCTATATATAGTGACATAAGCTTGTTGTCTAGTATATGTTTTTCTTGGAGAAAACATATTTTTCCCTGTGCCACTCATAATTTTATTTTTACTTACAAAAGCTACAGATTTTTTAGCATATTTTCTTATTTTGTCTTTATCCTTGTAAGTAAGCTTGAATTCAGAGTCTTCTTTTCCCAAATATTTAGCCGTTTTTCTTAAAAGAACCGCAGCGTCTTGTCTTGTTATTTCGCCATCAGGGTTAAATTTATTATTACCTACTCCGTTTATTATGCCTAGGACTCTTGCTGCTATAATATTTTTATCGTCAGTATCATCGAACTTTTCTTTTTTTACTATGTCTTCAATTTTCAAATTTGTTTTTTCTTTTAATATTACATCTATATTTTTATCCTTGACAACTTCTATAAGTCGTACTACAAGTTGTGAAAAATCTTTTCTAGTAATTGGCTTCTTATAATTATTTTGAAGTTCAATAGGAATTAAATTTTTTGCTATTGCTTTATTAACTTGTTCGATTGCCCAAGAACTTATATCATCGGAAGTTGTAACAACCGTAGTTGAAGTATTGTTTGAAGAGCTGCTTGAACCACTATTTGAACTACTGTTTGAATTAGAACTTCCTTTATTTTCAGTTTTTCCTTTATAGAAAGGATTTTTCAATATGCCTGTTCTTCCATCTTTAAAAACTAATGCTATGCCTTCGTTCATTGTATTAATATTAGTAGCATCAACAGAAAAAATAACATTATTTTTTTCATCTAAATAATCACTTTTACCATTTTCATAGCTTGCACAAAAAGTGCCGTCTAATGTAGGCTCTAATCTTTTGCATTTTTTTTCAAAAATAATATTAAAATTTTTGTCAAATAAAGTAGCTTTTGTTCTATTTCCACAACTTGCAAAATTAGGGTTTGCTAGAAAATTATATACATAGTTTGAATTAGGGTATAATTTTTCGATGAAAAATAACGTTTCTCCTTTTTTGTTTATATAACAAAAGCCTTTATCTTTTATAAAACACAAAGCTCTATCAGAATGAAAGGAAAGAGCTTGATTATAACTATCATCTAACGATATTACTGTTTCGCCTTTTTTATTTATATAAGACCATTTTCCATCATTGCAAACAGCAGCTAGACCCTCGCTAAAAGGTTGTACAGCATCATACTTCGCTTCAATGATTTGCTTACCATTTAAATCTTTAAGTCCCATTTTTTTTGTTTCTTTAGAAAATGAGGGGATAGTTTTAAAAATAGCAGGTGCATCAAAACTATCTAAGTCTATTGGTATACTTACTTCATTGTTATTTTTATCTATCAATTTATCTTCCATAAAAACATAAGCTATACCGCTAAAAAAGATAGGTAGACGAGAACTGATTTGCATCCTCTTTAGTTCTTCGTCAGGGATTGCTTTGTCTTTAAAATGACTAAGGGTTGTTTCAATATCCGTTTTGTATTCAAGTGGTATTACAACGTTTCCATTTTCATCTATAAAACCAAGTTTCCCATCTTTAACAACTGCAACTAAGCCATCTGAATAAATTCCACCATAATCATAGCTTTCATCAAGCCACTTAATTTCAACATTTTTTTCGTCTGAAGAGTTATCCGCGAAAGAAACATTGACACCCAAACCCGTCACAATTAAGATAAAAACCATAAAAATACTAATTTTTTTCATAAATCCTCCTTATATAATATTATTAATTATTAAAACTCATTTTTTAAGTATATAATTTTTCATTTAAAATATCAATAAGAAAGTGAGTCGAATGGGTCTTTTACAATACCACTAGATTATTTTCGGGACTATGTTTTGCTATGCAAAACCCTTCTCGATTTCGCTTCGCTCATCTCAAAGCGTTCGCTAAAAACAGTGCTACTAGCACTATTTTTTAACGCTCACGACTAC
>PDWI01006562.1_pt1 | contig 14933 bp, 16 predicted proteins | sample 1430891 | NCBI WGS metagenome assembly PDWI01 (sample SAMN01162508, study PRJNA174530) | Oral metagenome, whole genome shotgun sequencing project. | biome: Marine environment; feature: Marine mammal; material: Swab sample of the gingival sulcus; isolation source: swab sample of gingival sulcus... | reverse complement strand
CGTTTCTGGACTGGAAAATGTGATGTTTTCTGAAATCGTTGCATTTGAAAATGGAAAGAAAGGATTGGTATTAGATCTCTTGCCAGATAGAGTGGGAGTACTGATTTTAGGGACAGCTGATGGAATTGTACAAAACCAAGTGGTAAAATCATCTGGAAAAGTCTTTTCTATCCAAGTTGGAGATGAACTTCTCGGGAGAGTAGTTGATGCCTTGGGAGAGCCAATTGACGGAGAAGGAGATATCAAGACAGATAGCTTGTATCCAGTGGAAAAAATTGCTCCTGGGGTGATTTCGAGAAAATCAGTAGATCAACCTTTGCAGACAGGGATCAAAGTGATTGATGCCTTGGTACCGATTGGAAGAGGGCAGAGAGAATTGATTATTGGAGATATTGATTATTGGAGATAGACAGACAGGAAAGACAACCATTGCAATGGATACCATCATCAACCAAAAGGAAGAAAATATGATCTGTATCTATGTTGCTATCGGACAAAAAGAATCAAAAATCAAAAGGTTAGTGCAAGAGTTGAAAAGTAAGGGAGCGATGGACTATACTATTGTAGTATCTGCACCGATTAATGCGCCTGCTGTGATGCAATATCTTGCACCGTATGTAGGATGTGCTATGGGAGAATATTTCATGGATCAGGGGAAAGATGCACTGATTATCTACGATGATCTCTCTAAACACGCCGTTGCATACAGAGAAATTTCATTACTTCTTAGAAGACCTCCTGGAAGAGAAGCCTATCCAGGTGATGTGTTCTACTTGCATTCAAGATTATTAGAGAGAGCTGCAAGACTCAATCAAGATTATGGTGGAGGAAGTTTGACGGCTTTGCCAATCATTGAAACCCAAGCAGGAGATATCGGAGCCTATATCCCAACGAATGTAATCTCAATTACTGATGGACAAATCTTCTTGGAATCTGATCTCTTTAATTCAGGGGTGAGACCAGCGATCAATGTTGGACTATCAGTATCTAGAGTAGGAGGATCTGCACAGACAAAAATCATGAAAAAAGTTTCAGGAACGCTAAAACTTGATCTTGCAACCTTTAGAGAACTTCAAGCCTTCGTGCAGTTTTCATCAGATTTGGACAAAGAAACTTTGAAAGTAATTGAAAAAGGAAAGAGAATGGTAGAGTTACTCAAACAAAAAGAAGCTCATCCTATTCCATTTGAAAAACAAGCGGTGATGATCTATATTGGAACAAAAGGATATTTGGAAGATATCACAATTGATCAGGTACAAAAATTCGAGAAAGAAGTCTTTGATAAGTTAGAGGCATGATATAAATACCTTGCAGAAAAAATCAGAGATGAAAGAACGCTTTCAGATGAAATAGAGGAAGGAATAAAAAAACTTGCTGTGGAAGTACAAGCGATGTTCAAGTAATCTATCTTGTGAAAAAAATAAATAGTAATATAAGATACTGTAAGAACCTGCGAAAGCAGGTTTTTTTAATATGAATTTTTTTCTCTTGCAATTTTATTACACATAAGTATTCTGAATTTGCCAAATGTAAGTAATAAAAATCTTCTTATGAACTTTAAGAAAAAATAGAAGACGACTACCTTAGTCTGTTCTTCTTTTCTTGAAGTTCATGATTACTTATGTTTGGCGACACGAGTGGGTAGTCGTCTTTTTTAATTGGTAAAAAAATAAAATGCAGAAAAGAAAAACAGAAAGTTGAAAAAAATTAGGGTTTACGCTAGTAGAGATGCTGATAGTGATAGTAATTATTTGAATATTAGCAGCAGCAATTATTCCAAAAATCACAGGAGTTCTTGCAAGAGCAAGAGACACACAGAGAATAGCTGATCTGAAGAATGTAGCTATGGCAATACAAAATTATAAAATGGATTATGGAGAGTACCCATTAAGAAAGATGGAAATATGGGATGAAGCTTGATGGTGAAGTTTGTGTAGAATAAATTATTGATGATGTGATGCTGGGTTTTGATATGCATTAAAAGATTATCTTCCTAATATTCCATCAGATCCTCAAAAAAATTCTATGATAAAGATACATTATCATTTTGTGCATAAAATAGGAAGATGGAATCATTTTTTTGACAAAGAAAATAATTGAAAATGATGAAAAGCTATTTCTCCTGGGCAATATTTATATCAAATTTTCCAAAAAAATTGAGATCTTAGATGAGCAGCTGTACTTGTTGCAAAAGTAGAAACTTCATTAACTGCAAATTATGTGCTTGTAAAAGAGACACATACTTTAGATTGAGGATTGCGATTAACTAATCATGGAGTTTGAGAAAATGATAATCTTTATGGTTATGTTCAAAATAGTGATTCTAAAATGTGGTGAGCTGCAGAAGATATCAATAAGCTTCATCTTTGTTCATCAGTTAAAAAAGTGTCTAACTGAGAAGAACAAGCAGCAACAGCAAATAATTCAGAATGTAGCTATTCTTCAGAAGAACAGCTATATTATATTTTGAAAGTTTAGTATGTTTAAAATAATTTGCTTAGAATCAATAATAACAAGCATACCGATAATATTCCAACTTATAATAATAATTACTCTTTTTTTCCTTATTTTTAGTAGAAAAAAATAGTAGTATATAAACCCGCTGTTGCGGTTTTTTTTATAAATCTTGCTTGTGTTTCTGTAGAGATTTAGTATTATACATATACATATAAAAACTTTATTTGAGCATGTGGTATAATGAAAAAGATTAACGAATCATTTGTCTGTATTGGTTGTGATAAAGAAATTCTTCCTGCAAAAAAAACATGTAGAAATCACTGTCCCTATTGTTTTACTTCTCTCCATGTAGATGGTGAGATTCCAGGAGATAGAAGTGCGGAGTGTAAAGGAAAGATGTTTCCTGTTGAATATTTTCTAAAAAATGGAGAACGAAAAATATTATTTAAATGTAGTGTATGTGGGAAAGAACATTGGAACAAAAAAGCAGAAGATGATGATATAGCAAAACTTGATGTATGTATCAAAGAATATAAAGAGAAGGTGTATAGAGATATAGAATATTAAATGATTAAACAATTAAATATTAAGTAATAAAAATCAATTAATAATAGAATCTGAAGAAGGTAAGAAAATAGGAAACGTATAGAAAAAGGAAAAAATGAAAAAAACTATATTTTTATTTGTATTATAATTTTTTTTTAGTATAATCAAGTATGTACAGAAATCCTGATAATGGATTTTGCGTGTACATCCCTAGGTATTATGACAGGGATTTTATTATTTTTGTATGTATTGATGTCAAACGTAGACAACACCAACTTATTTGTTGGAAACTTTTCATGGAATCTTAATGAAGAAGACATGAGAGAAGTATTTGCTCCATATGGAGAATTAGAATCAGTAAGATTGATCACTGATAAGTTCTCTGGGAGAAGCAAAGGTTTCGGTTTTGTTAAGTTCGTAAATGAAGAAGATGCTGAAAAAGCATTAGAAGAACTTAATGGTAAAGAAGTTGACGGAAGAGAAATCGTAGTTAACGTAGCTAGACCAAGAGAACCAAGAGAATATAGAGAAGAAAATTACTAATTTCCCTCTGTAGTTAAAAAAGAAAAACTTAGTATTACACTTTCAATTGTATGATATTATAAATGAGAGTATACTAAGTTTTTTTTGTAGTACTTATTTTTATTTTATGTTTGTTACCTCTATTTTGAAGGATTCTAATCTTTCTTTGAGTAACTGAATCTCCTGTTTTTTTTCATCTACTTTCCGAGTATCTCCTAATGATACGAGTCTCCCTAATAAAATTTTTTTTCTTTGGATTTCATCTTCAATATAGGCAATTTCTTTTTGTAAATTTTCTAGAGAATGTTTCTTGCTAATATGAGTATCAACTTTCTTGATTCCAATTTTTGTATCAATAATGTTTGTTGTTTTATAATTAGTAGGAATAGTATAAGTAGTATCTACCAGCGTTAATGTTTTTATGCTAATAAGTTTGGATATAAGGGAGTTGTATTCTTCTAAAAATTGTTTGATATCTCCTGTAGTACACAAAATAAGATCAATAGCATCATGTTTCATATATCCTAAATTGATTTTTATTTCTTGGATTTTTGCAATAATGTCAGAAAAAATATTACATTTGTATTCTAGGATGGTTGGAGCGATAGTCTTATTTCTAACAGTGTTATAGGGAATATAATATGCAATATTATGACATAGAACAGGGAAAAAGAGTTCAAGATGTTGGAGAAAAATTGTAAAACAATGAAGAAGCACGGATGTAGAAAAAGGAGAAGACTTTTCTTTCTGGACTTCTAAATAAAAATCAAAAGGAGAGAGGATATATTCTTCTAGAAGTGGTAGGATATCCTTTATCATCATAGTACTATATAGGGTTTGTATATGTTCAGATAGGTTATGTGTCTTTCTCAGAATCCAAAGATCAAATTCTGTGAGATGCGAAAGATTTTTTTCTAAATCTGGTTGTGTGTCTATGTTTACCTTTTCTTCTTTGATAATATATCTCATAATATTCCATATTTTTTGTTCAAGTCTCTTAATATAGGGAATATCTTCACTTTGGTCAGGGATGATATATTGGTGTTTAAAACAACAGTATCTTAGGAGATCTGGTCAATACTTTTTTTCAATATCTTTAAGAAGATTATATTCAATTTTTGCATTAGAAGCAGTGAAATATTCTCAGTTCTTTTTATGTAATCAAGGGAAGTACCAGAGAGAATCCATATCTAGATGATGATTATTGCATGCTAAGATTTGTAGCATAGTACTCATCTGAAGTGTTGGTATTGTTGTATCTTGATAACATACAATAGGCTTCATTTCGGGATTTGATCCATTATACTGGTCAATGAGTATACTATTGAGAAAGTGTTGGTCAAAGTAGAAATTTTTTTGTAAACGATATGGGCTATCACAATATTGAGATCATAATAAAGTCTCTCGAGAAAAAGAGTATTTTCTTTGTGTCTTTTTTTTGATATAAGGAGTTTGTTCAAGAAGATCTAGGAAAGGGATATGTATATTGGTTTCATAGAGTTCTTGAAAAAGAGTGTATAAAGTTTCAGCACCTGATGAAATATCTTTATTTTCATATGTACGATATATATTGAGATAACTCTGATATTTCATCAAAGTACCAGTATAACTAGGTTCAAAAAGTCTTTGGATGAGGTCTTCGAGGAAAAATTCTTCAGATAATCTTCATTCTAATAAGATATTAGCAAGAAGAAGTCACATTACAAACGATTCTGGAGTAGTTTTCTCATGAGTAAACGTTTTGATAGCTCATTGTTCAGAAAATAATAATATATCTTTTCCGTTGTATAACAAAGGAAGGAGTCATCATATTTTAAATTGATTACTAACATTGATTGAATCTGGAACTTGGAAACTATAACTCCCTCACATACTATTTTTTGTTGTGAGACTTTTAGTGGTAGTATAGTCTATTTCTGATTCTGAAGAAGCTACATGAGAAGAATCACAAGAAGATAGATGAGATAGAGATGATGTTACTAGTTGATAATTCTCTTCATAGATAGGATAGAGTATGTTATCTGTCTGTTGATTGAGATAAATATCTTGTTCTTTTTCATATAAGATACTGAGGTTTCCTATATCATGTAAAAATTTGATAATATTCTCTTTGTACTCTGTGATATTTTTCCCTGAAAATTCTCCACATATTGTTGTGAAATTTCATTTTTTATCTATTGATGTTAAGTGTGTAGGTAAGCAATGATCTTTTGCAAGAGTAAGAGAAAATGGATCATGTCATGGGTTGACAGCAAAAGCTCATTCTCATTCGAGCATATTAATTCTCTCATCTACAATAATAGGTACTTTCTTATTGATAATAGGAAGAAGTACCTCTTTATCTAGATATTTTTTGTATCTCCTATCTTTAGGGTGTACTGCAATAGCAACCGTAGAAAATAGAAAATAAGGACAATACGTATTGATGTTAATAGAAATTCCTTTTCCGTCAATGAAATATTTTATTTGATAGTAAGGTAATGTTTGTTTAATAGTTTTTTGCTCATAGGGGAGAATATGGATACCTAGATGAGTATCCCAATATACAATAGTGCTCTCTTTTTTTATATGTCATTTCTCAAACAAATGTCCAAAGAGGTTACACGCAGCATGTAAGGTCTGTTCTTGATAACAAATAGGGATATTTTCTATGATCTTGGTATAAAGTGATTGAAATCTTTTTTTATTTTTTTTATATTGTTTGTGTATTTTTTGCGTTTGTACTGTTTGATTTCCTATACTCTTATAGGTGTTTTCAGAAAACTCATAAAATATTGTCGGCGTGTATGGTATTTTTTGTTGATGTTCTAGAAATCTGCGTAAAGTATCTTGTAGAAAATAATTATACCATTGAGGTACTGCGATGTTTTCAGAGAGGGAGAGAGGACTATAAAAGAAATTCCTTGTGTTTTCATGTTGTATTGTAGTATTGCAAGGAGTTATCTTATCTCTTGTTTCAAAATCAGAAAGTATAGTAGTATGATGATATTTTTTATGAGGGACCGGAGTTGTTTTTTTGTTATTATGAGAAAGGTTATTTTGTTTATTATGCATGAAAATATTTAACGAATAAAGCAAACACAATATAACTAGTTATCAATAGTATAGAGTTTATACATAGAGAATACCAACCCTGAAAGGATGAGAATAATAAGGAGGTTATCAAAAGGACCAACTTTTACTTTTTCAATATTCCCAATTTGTATTTTTTGACCATTTTTGCAAATTCCTTGGATAGCATAGTATGCATACTTTTCTTCTTTACTATTAAAATCAAAAGGATATGCGAATTTAGTGTCTTTCGTTTCTCCAATCTTCTCCATATCAGAGATTGTTGTTTTACTATTTGCTACATCTATTCTATAGATTTCATATTTCTCTATGTTCTCAGATGCTGTCCATACAAGATAATTTTCTCCATCTATTGTTTCTTTTTTTACTGTGATATTACTGATGACACAGTTCGTATTCTTCTCAGAGGTATTTCATCAAAAAATATATTCAATAATTGGGCTACTATTTCCATTTTTCTTCTCTTCTTCATTAAGTGGAGTGATTTGAAAATAATATCTCTGATGAGGATCTATTCAGTGTATTTTAATATCCTGAGTATCTGTCATAATATTCTGTTCAAGTGTTGTTTTTTCAATTCCATAATTAACCATAAATTTTTTTGCATTTCATGAATAATCTCGTGTTAGCTGAATATCAGATCCATCAATATTGATAGGATTGATTAGAATGTTTTCAATAGTATATATAGTTCAAGTTATTCAAACTTGAGAGGTATGTTCTCATGTTAGTATATCAGAGTTGTCTGGTTCTGCAAATGCATTATGATCACCAGTATGCGCTTTTGCAATATCTTTTACTGTTATAATTGTCTGTTTATCAATAATTTTCTCTTTTCCATTATCCATTACTCAAAATTTGACAGTAATAGTTCATGCTTTTTGTGCAACCATACTTTTTGTGAACATACCGTCTTCCTTTTTGTCCATAGCATAAGATTTGTCTCCAAGGATGATTTTTGCTATCTGGATATCTTCTCTCGTATCTAACTCAATAGTCACTTTACTCATCTTGTTGACAGTTGTATCTGGTAAGACCTTTACTGCATTTACAAGAGGTTTTTTTGTCTCTTTTTTAAAGGTAAAGGGAATAGTATCTGATTTCCCAATAAGAGTATTATCGACATCAAAAGCTTTTAATTCAAGTGTATTTTCTCATGTTTTTGTCAGTCTAATATCAGTACTAAATTCTCAGTTCTTATCAGTTTCTGCACTTCATACTGCTGCTTTGTTAAGAAAGATCTTAATAGGAGTATTAGGCAAGGGAATACTTGATCAAATAATAGTAAGGGTATCGTCTGTCTCTATCCCTCAGTTTGTAGGAGAAATAACATCAATAACACTTAATTCTTTTTTCTTTTCAGTTTTTACGACGATATTTTTTTGGCCTTTAATATTTTTATCAATAGCTTCTTTCACTATTAAAGTAAAGCTTCCTTCTTTTTTGATTTTTAGTCCTTTTGAAAAGGATTTTTTCCCTTGATCACTTGGGAGGAATTCGTAGATACCATCACTAGGAACGAGATATTCCGTCTTGTCTATTCCATCGATCACGATAAAAACAATACCATCATAATCTTTAATAATTTTTCCATCTTTTACCGCACTGATTTCGAGATCAACAGCTTCATTAACAGAAAAACTTTCAGGATGTGTTTGCACGATAAATCCATCAATAGCACTAGCAAAACTATATGTACAGATACCTGAAAGAGTAAATCATCAGATAACAAGAGTGATAAAGAGTGATAGTAAAAAGGTAAATCTTTTCATCGGTCTTATATAGATAACGAAGATAAAAAATTATATTTTATTGTTTTCAATGTTGTGTTTTTTTGTTGAGGTTTCAAATTTTTGTTCCTTGTTGATCTAAAAATACAGAATCCACAATAAGTGTCCTGATATCGCCCTCAAAAGGGATATCGACAAGACTTTCTTTGCAGTCAATATCTTTTATGTTATTTAAGGTAAGTACTATTTCTCCTTTGTTTTTTTCTTGGATATTGATACTGCCTTGATATTCTCCTTTGTCCCACGAGATAGTATTATCATCAAAAACAAGGGTTGTTTTTATTTCTTTTGGGAGTGGAGTAATGGCATCAGCACAAAATATTTCTATACGCTGATTTTCTGTTTTATATCAAATATCCCATTTATTTTGTTTGATGGTTTCATAATCTCCTATTGAGAGGATACTTGCCTGTAAGAGATTAGAATTTTGTAAAACAAAACTTAGTCCAATAGCAATAAAAAAGCCTAACAATATAAGCAAGAAATTACTTTTTAAGAGATCTGAATACCTAAATTTTCATGTTTTTTGCATGGGTAAACGAGGATAAATAAAAAAATCTAAAAAATGACAACATACACATATAATAGAGAGAATAAAAAAATGCTACAAAAAAGCAACTAAAAATAAGGTTATGAGGAGAAAAATTGAAAATTGTTTGACAAAAATAGGGAAAAAGTTACACTATAAAATAATTTATTATTAAATGTATTATCATAAATAGTCTTTATATATTATTTATGTATTTATATATTTTATCTGTGTAGTGTTAGAAAAATATGGTTTCTGAAAGATATAAAGAGAATATCTATCAATCTGCTCAAGACTATTTGAGACAAGTTTCTGAAGACGTATATACTGCTAAAAAAAACGAAATGCTTTCAAAAAAAATTCAGCAAGATGTAGCAGGTAGTTTGAAAAGTGAAGAACCAAAAGATATAATTAATAAAAGAAGAAAAGAATGATATCAAAAAGCACGTGAAGTATTGAAATTACTAACATGAGACGATAAGTATCATTCTGCTGTAGTGAAAAACAAAGAAGGATTTACAGTAGTAAAAAAACTACATGAGGAAGCTTGATATACAAGAGATGAAGCTATGGAAATTGTTTTTAATAAGGAATTGGTTAAGGAAATAGAAGAACCTGATGTTGTTAGAGAAACAGTAAAAAATATACAAGAGTATATACATGATAATTTTTATGCTCCCGAATCTTATACGCGGATTTTTAATAAAGCAGAGGTGTTAAAAAAATGAGGTAGTATTAAATATATACAAATAGATTGAAAAAGATATTTGCGACACCCAGAGACAGATACAAAAATTTTACTAGAAAAATTTAAAGTTTTTGAAGATGGGGAGGAATCAAAAGAATGAAAGTTCTGGATAAGAGAAAAAGATATTTCCCGGTCAGGAGCAAAATATAAGAGTATGGCTTATAATCCCAAAAATATACCTGATGCTCATTATATAGTATGAGAGGTTCTGTTTGCCGATCCAGGGAGCGAAGAAAGGGAGTGGTTTAAGAATCAATTACAATATATCTATGGTCAAGGATATAAAATAGATTATAAAGGACGTAAATGTAAAGAAATGATGAAAAAAATTTGTCCCGAAATTAATGAAGAAAAAAGCCAGGTTTTGTTGTTTGAGTTACTCACATGACAAGTTTGAAGGTTTTTACAACAAAATGAAAAATTTGAAATAGTGTATAATAGTAAAGAGGAAGTAGATATAAAGAATGAAAATAAATTATGAGAAACAAAGCGTATGTATCCAACTACAATGCAGCCATATAAACATAGGGGAGCTTTTTGTTCTAATTATCAAGTTAAATATTTTTCATTTCTTCTCATTAAAAGATAATATTTGTTTGTTATTATCTAAATAGTGTGAAATAACAAAAGTGAGAGTAATACAATTATAAAAAAAATATAAGCTAGAAAAACTTGAAATACAAAATGGAGAGTAATATCTCAAAAAAACTAAATTTTCTCTTGATTTTTTATTTTGTTTTCTTATATATTACAGCACACTGTTTTTCGTGTGCATTGTTTTAAGTTTAAAGATAGATTATAAATGCCTACTATTAATCAATTAATTAAGAAAGGAAGAAGTCCAAAGAAAAAGAAATCAAAATCACCAGTATTATTGTTTGGGATAAATAAACTCAAAAACAATAAGAAAGTTGCTAAGCCTGCTCCATTTAAGAGAGGTGTTTGTCTTAAGGTTTCTGTTATGGGACCAAAAAAACCAAACTCTGCGCAGAGAAAGTTTGCAAAAGTGAGACTTTCAAATGGTGCTGAAGTGTTGGCGTATATTCCTGGTGAATCTCATACATTACAAGAGCACAGTGTTGTACTTGTTAGAGGAGGTAGAGTAAAGGATCTTCCGTGAGTAAAATATCATATCATAAGAGGAAAATATGATGCGAATCCTGTTGCTGATAGAAAGAAAGGAAGATCGTTGTATGGAACAAAAAAATAGTGATAAAAGATAATTATAAGAAATAATAGAGAATAGAGAAATATAAGATAAAATAATAATTTTTAATTAATGCTTAATATATTATTGTAATGTCAAAAAAAGTAATTCAAGATGCAAACTTTTCTGAAAAAGTAGATAAGTTTATTAATCACCTGATGAAGAATGGGAAAAAATCTGTAGCAAAAAAAATCTATGCAGATACTTTAAAAGAGATTAAGTCTAATGGACATATGAATCCAACAGTTGTAGTACAAACTGCAATAGAAAATGCATCTCCAGCTGTAATGATCAAATCTAAAAGATTAGGAGGATCTGTATATCAAGTTCCTGTAGAAGTGAAACCTAAAAAGAGGTTGTTTTACTCAGTAAGATGGATATTGGAAGCTGCAAGATCTAAAAAAGGAAAACCAATGTATAAGAAATTGGCTGAAGAGCTTTTAGCTGCATACTCTAATCAAGGGGCTGCTGTGAAGAAGAAAGAAGAAACTCAAAAAATGGCTGACGCAAATAAAGCATTTGCATATATGGCAAAATATATTAATTAATAATGTGGTACTAATATTTATATTATATCGGTTGTTGTGATATGAACTAGACTGGTATGATGTTATAGTAATATAGTGTTAAGTGAAAAAAAATATTATTTTTAATTTTGGTTATTAAGGTAAAATGTGAGATACGAACGGAAGAAAAATTAAGAGGATGTTGGTTAAGATCCAATGGAAAAGAAAAACCTCTAATAAAAAATATCAAAAAGCGATAGAATGGTATATTCTTGCTCTTAAGAAACAAAAACAAGAGGGAGAAACTAAATGGGTAAAAAATATTAAAGCAAAAGCATTGGCAAGAATCAAAAAATTTGGAATTGCTGATTATCAAATAAAAGAAGCTTTTGAGAGAAAATGATTGACAGATTTATTATCTAAAGAAATAGCATAATGGGAAGATTAAAGACTAATGCTAAGAAAAAATTAAAAAAAGCATTGTTTAGAGTAGAAAAAGTTGTAATTATGGATACAAGAAAAATGCTTGAACAACAAAAAAAATGGAAAGCTAAAGTTGTAAATAGTAGAGTAAAATAATAAAAGAAGAGAGTATAGAATTTTAAATATTTTTAATTAAAAGAAGAAAATGGACTTTAAAAGATTGCAAGATTTGTATAGTAAAAACGCTAATACACTTCTTCCTGTAAAACCAGGTATGATGTTAGAAATTCATGAAAGAGTTGGAGATGGGGATAATAATAGAATTTGGAAATTCAAATGTTTGGTAATAAAAGTAAAAAAACCAAATCATCCAGATGGAAGTTTCACAGTAAGGGGAGATGTTGCTCGTATGACAATTGAAAAAATCTATCCACTTTCTTTTGATAAGTTTGAAAAGGTTGTTTTACTTGATGATTTTAAAGTAAGAAGATCTAAATTATATTATATTAGAGATAAAGTAGGAAAAGATGCAAGAATGAAAAGTATTATTTCTAGTGAAAGGAGAAATACAAATCTTCTTGATAATGTAAAAGTATTGAAAAAAGAAGAAGTTAAGAATGAAAAAACAACAGAAACTGTTGCTGAAAGTACAGCTGAAGCAGCGTAATGTATAAAAAAATAAAGAATAGTAAACGTAATAAAGAAAATAGTAAACGAGAATAGAAAACACAGAGAAAAAAAGAAAAATATTTTATAATTTTGTATTGATTGCAATGAATTTAAATGTACAAACTCGTGAAGTAACTGGGAAAAAAGTAAGATTTTTGAGAAGAAAAGGATTAATTCCAGTTGTTGTATATGGGAAGTCTTTAGAACAACCCCTTCATTTGACTTGTGATAGAGTGGAATTTATTAAATTATATAAAAAAATCTGAGTATCAACTCCTATGACATTAAAAGGTGATGGTATTGAACAGATGGTTTTGATTAATGATATGCAATTAGATCCAGTATCTGATACGTTATTACATGTAGATTTCATCGCTATTAAAAAGTGAGAAAAAGTATCTACTGAAGTTGCACTTGTCCTAGATGGAGAAGCTCCAATTGAAAAAACAGGAGAATATGCTATTCAGTTATTGAAAGATGTTATTAATATAGAAGCAATTCCTTCAAAATTGCCGAAAGAAATTCTTGTGGATGTTTCAGGAATTACTGAATCTGATACTGTGATCCAAGTTTCAGATCTCAAATTATCAGATGGTGTTGAATTGCAAGAAGATGGAGATCAAGCACTTGTAATCGTGAATAGACTAGGAGGAGCAGAAGTTGAGGAAGAGGAAGAAGAGGTGAATCCAGCTGGAGAAGAACCAAAGGAAGAAGAAAAAGAGGAATAGAAATTAAAGAAATATAAGATAGTAGAGTATGTAGTATACAGTATACATAGTATTAATTTAATTATTTAGCATAAAAGACTAATGGCAAGAGTATGTGATTTAACAGGAAAGAGAACAAGATCTGGAAATAATAGATCTCATAGTATGAGGTCTACAAAAAGAACCTTTAAGCCAAATCTTATTTATAGATGGGTATATTTCGAAGATGGAACAAAAATGAAGGTAAAAATCGCTTCAAATGTATATAAAAAGACTCGTGGATTAATTGCTGCGTAAAAGATAAAATATCTCTTGATTTTTAAAATGACTTTTTTATACTAAGGACCGTTCGAGAAAATATAGGACTGTTCTTAGATGGGGGATAGTAGCTCAGTCGGTAGAGCAACAGCCTTTTAAGCTGGTGGTCCTGGGTTCGAATCCCAGCTATCCCAAGTTAAAATATACATAGAAGATATTGTAAATATTAAAAATTATGTCATCATTTTGATGATTTTTTTTATAATTTTTATTTTTCCTAGGTAGAAATTATGATTTCTTAATATTTTTTCGTTATTTCCCCTTTACAAACACTTGCTAAACACTATAAAGTATAGTAAGCATTTAGATATTGATATTTACTATGAGAACAGGATTAAATCATTTCCAGCGATGTCCATGATGTGGAAATTTTGCAATACAGTTTGCGCTCAAGTCAGCTCTTAAAGAGTTAAATATTCCAAGTAAAGATGTATTGCTGGTGAGTGGAATTGGTTGTAGTGGAAAGATGGCACAATATATTGATGGATATACTGTTGAGTCTCTACATGGGAGAGCAATCCCCTTTGCAATAGGGGCAAAGCTTGCTAACCCTAATTTGACGGTACTCGTCTATGCAGGTGATGGGGATGCGTATGGAATTGGATTAGCGCACTTTATGCATGCTTGTAGGAGAGATATTAATATTACCTATATCGTCGCAGATAATGAAAATTATGCACTTACTACAGGGCAGACATCTCCGACTACTCCATTACATCAAGCGACACATTCTGAACCTAAGGGAAATAAAAATAACCCGATATATCCTGTTCAATTAGCAGAAACAGCATGATGTAAATATAATATTTCAGTATTGAGTAAAGATATTGCATGAATGAAAAAAGCCATCATAGAAGGAATTTCCCACGACGGCTTTGCTCATATTCATATTGATCAGCTTTGTCCTAGTTATAGAAACTGGTAATTATCTAATTATCATACTCACTGTGCAAGAAATTGTACAAGTCTTACAATAGCAAAAGCTCAAGTAACAAGAAGGAATCCAACAACTCCTCAGATGATTCCTTTTTTTGCTTTTGCTTGGAGAGAATCTGCTCCTTTGATAGCTGAGAAGATATAGAGAAATCCAGAGAAGAAGACAGCAATTGTAAAGATAGTCCCAAAGAACATAGTGAGAGATAAAACGATATCTTGGACGAAGGTCTCAACATTGGGATTTTGTCCACTTTTTTTTCTAATCCCCATCATTTTATATACGTTTACTCCACATTTTCCTCCTGATCATTTTAGGCAGTCAATATTGATCCCTGCTTCGTTATTGCTTGGTGAGGGTGTGGTATTTGTATTTGTTTGTTGATTTCAAGTACTTGGAGAACTATCTCATCCGTTATTGTCTTGTTGTTGGTTGTATCGTCCTTCTGTTCATTTCTCACCTCATCCGTTATTGTCTTGTTGTTGGTTGTATCGTCCTTCTGTTC
>PDWI01006322.1_pt1 | contig 14933 bp, 19 predicted proteins | sample 1430891 | NCBI WGS metagenome assembly PDWI01 (sample SAMN01162508, study PRJNA174530) | Oral metagenome, whole genome shotgun sequencing project. | biome: Marine environment; feature: Marine mammal; material: Swab sample of the gingival sulcus; isolation source: swab sample of gingival sulcus... | reverse complement strand
GCACATTTTTCTTATATGCGTTATTTAGAAAATACAAAACGTAAGAATTTCAATTTTGATGGCACACCGATTATTTTAGAAACAAGGCAAAAAGGGAGCTCTGGCAGATGAGTGAAGTAACAGTTTTGGCAGCGGGGACTTGGGGCAGCGCCTTGGCAGGCGTCTTAGCTGATGGCGGACATAGCGTTATACTTTGGGATATTGACAAAGAAAAAATTGATACTATGAGAGCGACAAGGCTCAACCCTGCGCTACCAAATATGCTGAAATTCGATGATAGTATAGAATTTAGTAGTGATTTAAAGGCAGCAGTTTCGGGCGCTGAGTATATTTTAAACACAGTGCCAACACAATTTGTGCGTTCTGTTTTGCAGAATTTGGGCGATATAGATAAGAATATTGTTTTTATTAACGCAGCTAAAGGTTTAGAAATTGGAACACAAAAACGCATTAGTGAAATCGTGGCAGAGTTTTTGCCTGAGCACGATTATGCTGTTTTATCTGGACCGTCGCATGCTGAAGAAGTGGCAAGAAAAATGCCGACAACTTTGGTTGCTGCTAGTCATAAACAGAAGATTGCTTTTGCGGTGCAGGATTTATTTATTACGCCTTATATGCGCGTTTATGCTCATCAAGATGTGACAGGGATAGAACTTGCTGGCGCACTTAAGAATGTCATAGCAATTGGCGCGGGGGTAGTAGCTGGTTTAGGTTATGGCGACAATGCCTTGGCAGCACTAATGACGCGCGGCATTATGGAAATCAAACGATTGGGTTTTGCTTTGGGGGCAATGCCTGAAACTTTTGACGGCTTGGCTGGTATTGGCGATTTGATCGTGACTTGTATGAGTAATCATTCACGTAATAGAACTTGTGGTAGCTACTTAGCAGAAGGCTTGGCGTTAGATGAAGCGATTGCAAAAGTAGGACAATCTGTTGAAGGGGCATATACAATTAAGGCGGCAGAAATATTAAGAAAAGAAAACAATGTTGAAATGCCGATTACAAAGGAACTTTATGGGGTACTCTATGAAAGGGAGTCTGTTAAACGTGCTGTCGTAAATTTGATGTCTAGGACAAAGAAACACGAGCTAGATGAAAGTTTTCATAAGTATTAGGGTGATGTGTCAAAATATAGTCTAACTGCGGGGAGAATGACTATGGAAATTATTATGGGAGTTTTAATTTTTTTATTAATTGTCAGTGTCTTTGGTTATTTAATGACGACTATGGTCGAAAAACGCAATTTAGTTAATCGAACGATTTCGATTAAAAGCAACAATGTTACACAGGCGTTTTTAGATGGCTTAGATATGAAAATGTTTAAGCTGGGTAAACTAAATATGAATATTGGTGATGAAATAAAGATTGTTACCCACGATAAATTAAAAATCAAAGGGACGCTGTTAGGCGCTAAAAAAACAACGAATCAAATTTATTTACTCACTAGTGATGACAAGGTGGTAGACTTAAATGTGGCAGCTATAGAATATTTAGTCATCACCTCCAAATATGGTAGATTTTTCTAAAGAATATATTTAATAAGGGGAAAAACAATTAAAAAGAAAGTTCGTTATCGATTTAACTTTTTGCTTTTTGTGCGTAATGTTGGCGGTTTGCTTTTAGTTGTATTTTTACTTTATACTGTATATGTTAATTTAACACGTGAACGAATTGAATTGGCAGTGGTTAATTTTGTCAATATACCAATTGCTACTGAGCATAAGGCAATTTTGTTGCGCGATGAAAAATTAATTAAGAGTATGAGCGGTGGTAGTTTTGCACCACTGGCAATTAATGGCGAAAGAGTGAAGCTCAATCAAAAATTGGGCGTTTTTACTGTTAAGGATTTAGGCGAGCAGCAAGAACAAAATGTAGACAATCAATTATTAGAACTGGTTGATGCGGAACAAATAAAAGCAGAAGTAGACCAGTTATTTAAGCAATTAGCTGATGCATTAAGAGAGAAACAATATATAAACGCTAAAGCAATTAAGGGAGAATTGGATTTAAAATTGGGGCGTTTAAATCGTCTATTAGCGTCTGATAGCGAAAGTGCTTATAATGATTTAGACAGTAGTTTGGCTATAGGAAAAGAAGAGGCTGTTCAAATTGGAGCGGAAATAGAAATAGCGGCAACTAATGCAGGCACAGTTACTTATTTAATCGATGGTTATGAGAGCATTCTTAACTACGATAATCGCTATAAGATTAATTATGCAGAAGTTTTCGCTAATGTTGTCGAAGTGAAAGATAAAAGCCTAAGTAATATCAACAGAGGAGAAGCTTTTTTAAAAATAATTTCGCCTTTTGATTGGTATCTTGCTTGTGAAATTGAGCGCGAGCAATTATTTGATTTTAAATTAGGCGATGAAATACTGATAAGCATTCATAAACAAGATTTAAAAGGGGAAGTAGTCGATGTTTTTGAAGCGGGAGAAAAGGGTATATTACTTGTATCCATGCGTAGTCAGCCGCTTGACTTTTACGCCTATAGGGTTGCTGATGTAAAAATCAAACGCAATGAAGTCAGGGGCGTTAAAATAGCGCGTAATTGTCTAGTCAAAAAAAATGAAAGAGATGGCGTTTTTCAAATTGACGAGAAAAAACAAATTTATTTTACCCCTATTGAAATTATTGAAGAGCTTGACGACGCTGTAATTGCTAAAGAAAGTAGCTTTAGTCAAGTCGATGCTAGCGGTAAGACAAAGCAAATACCGACGCTTAAGCACGGCGATAAGGTGGTCGTCTATGCTAATAAATACAGTGAAGGTGAAATTGTAGAATAGTTATTGCTATTGTATTTAGGAGGAAAAAATGGCACAAAAACCAATGGAAAAAGTAAGAGAATTTTTAGGCTTTGAAATCGAAGAAACAGAAAGCGATGTCTTAGAAACGGAGCAAAAAACTGTTGCTTATAATTCAGAGCTTGATAATAAAGTTTATAATGGCAAAAATAATACGGTTTTAAATATTTATAATAGTGAAAAAATAAATATTGAAGTATGTAAGCCTAATAATTTTGACGAAGCGACAGAAGTAGTTAAATCTTTACTTTCTGGTAAATCAGTTGTACTTAATTTAGAAGAAAACAGTCCTGAACAATCAAGACGTATTTTTGATTTTTTGACAGGTGCCCTTTGTGCACTCGATGGCAAGGCAGAAAAAATAACGCGTAATATTTTCCTTTTAGCGCCTAAAAATGTTAGAATTAAGTCGCAAGAAACGGTAGAGGCTAAGGCTGACGATGATGTAGAGTTAATGGAATTTCAAGAGTAGAGGCAAATTATGATATATTTAGCAAAAACAGTACAAGTATTTACGCAAGTTATCATTTATTTACTTTTGGCACGGGCGGTTATGTCTTGGGTAGTTAGGGATTGGAGTCATCCTCTACCGCGTTTTATCTATGATGTAACAGAACCACTTTTAATGCCTATGCGTAGTATTTTTCAACAGTTTGGCTTAATGGGTATGGGTATAGATTTTAGCTTTTTAGCAACCTTTTTACTGATACAATTCATTGGTAATTCTTTAACGAGAATGCTGTATATGATGGCGTTTTAATTTATGGCAAAGCCTTACCATAATTATTTATTACAACAGGGTGTAAGTACAGAAAACATCGCTTGCATTGATAAATTGTATGATTTAAGTCAACGCGCTTTATGGCAAAACAGAATTATTTTCAGCGAGTTTGTCAATCCTGAAATTAGGGTAATGACTTTAAAGGCATTTGCAGATAGTGAAAGTATTGTCAGCTTTGGTGGCTATACAGATGCAGAATATCAGCTTTTGGCTTTTGGTGTAAATAATGGCAAGAGTATAGAATTTCCAATTACGCTTATTCATTTAACTTATCCGAGCAAATTTAGTCAAATTAGACACAGAGATTTGCTTGGTGCTTTGATGTCTTTGGGATTAAGGCGTTCGGCTTTTGGCGATATTGTTATTGCAGACGATTCTGCCTACTTTTTTGTTTTAACAGAACTTGCTGATTACGTTTTAAATAATTTAACTAAGGTAAAAAATGTTGGTATAAAACTTAAGGCAGTTGCTTTAAGTGAGTTTGCTATAGCGGCAAACGATTTACATATTTGTAATCTAAGTCTTGCTTCTTTACGTGCTGACTTAGTGCTAGCTGCTGCCTTTAAGCTGTCACGTGCACAAGCACAGAATAAAATAAGAAGTGGCTTGGTTAAATATAATTATCTAACGCTTAAAACAAATACTATAAATTTAGGTGTTGGCGATATGATTAGTTTGCGCGGGCGGGGGCGTTTCTATTTGACTAAAATAATCGGTCAGACTAAAAAGGGAAAATTTCGCGTAGAGGGAAAAATCACAAAAGTATAAGGAGAAAATTATGAAAAAAGCAGTATTAGTTGTAAGTTTTGGTACAAGTTATCCAGAAACAAGAGCAATTACCTTAGATGCAATAGAAAATGATTTTAAAAAAGAATTTAGCGATTGTGATGTTTTCAGCGCATATACGTCTAATATCATTAGACGCAAACTTAAAAAACGCGATAATTTAGATATTATGAGTCCATTTGAAGCGCTTGCTTATTTAAAAGAGCAGAAATACGACCACGTTTATGTGCAATCGCTGCACATCATTAATGGTTATGAGTTTACAAAAATCAAAACGGCGATTTTAAGACATAGGGATGATTTTGTTAAGCTTAGAGTGGGCAATCCGCTATTGACGACGCAGGAAGATTACGTAGAAGTTGCGAAAGCGCTTAAGAGTGATTTGCCAGAGCTAAAAGAGAGCGAAGCGGTTGTAATGATGGGACACGGAACAGAGCATTTTTCTAATGCTTCTTATCCTGCGCTAGAACGTGTTTATAGGTCTATTGGCGTTAGAAATATATATATTGGAACAGTAGAAGGCTTCCCAGAATTAGATGATATTATTACTGAGCTTGAACATGATGGCGTTAAAAAAGTTATTTTAATGCCAATGATGATAGTCTCTGGCGACCACGCTACGAATGATTTAGCTGGCGATGATGAGGATAGCTGGAAATCAATTTTAGAAGCTAAGGGTTTTGAAGTTGAATTAAAAATGAATGGCATGGGCGAAAATCCTGCTATTAGAAGAATGTTTATTAATCACGTACCGAGAATGTTTCAATAGGAGCTAAGAATAAGCGATGAGCAGATTATTTGGCACTGATGGTGTTAGGGGCATAGCGGGTTCTGAATTAACGCCTGAATTAGCGTTTCAACTTGGCAAATATGGCGCTAAAGTTTTAACTAGGGGCAAAGAGAATCCAAAAATAATTATTGGCAAAGACACGAGGCGTTCTAGCTATATGCTAGAAGCGGCACTAATGACTGGTATAATGGCAGCTGGCTGTGATGCTTATTTAATGGGCGTTACGCCAACGCCAGCTATTCCTTTTTTGTTAAAACACTATAAGGCAGATGCAGGGGTTATGATTTCTGCTAGCCACAATCCCGCTGAATTTAACGGCATTAAATTTTTTAGTGGCGCAGGTTATAAATTGACAGACCAGACGGAAGCGGAAATAGAAGCCTATGTCAAGGGCGATAAAATAGACGATGAAGTAATAATTGGTGCTAAAATCGGTAGACGTCAGCATCACTTTGAAGCCAATCATATTTATTCTAGCAAGGTTAAGGCGACAATAGATGGCGATTTATCAGGGCTTACCATTGCTATGGACTGTGCTAATGGCGCTAGTTTTGAAGTTGCTCCAACAACCTTGAGGGAACTCGGCGCTAGTGTTAGTGTGATTAACAACCATCCTGACGGCTTGAATATTAACGAAGATTGTGGTTCAACGCATATTGATAAAGTTGCTAGATTAACAAAAGAAATTGGTGCTGACATCGGTATTGCTTTTGACGGCGATGCGGATAGAATGTTAGCCGTCGATGAAAATGGCGTGTTGATTGATGGCGATAAAATCATGCTTATAATCGCTCAAAGTTTAAATGAACAACATAAATTGAAACACGCAACGGTGGTTTCGACTGTAATGAGCAATATGGGCTTGGATAAGGCGTTAGCGGAAAACAATTTAAAATCTGTTAAAACAGCGGTAGGCGACCGCTATGTACTAGAAGCGATGCGTGCTGGTTCATATTCACTAGGCGGTGAGCAATCGGGTCATGTGATTATGCTTGATTATAACACGACGGGTGACGGTTTGCTTTCGGCAATACAGTTGTTAAATGTTTTAAAACAATCGGGTAAGAAAGCGAGTGAACTCGCCGCTGCTATGACGACTTATCCGCAGGTTTTGAAAAATGTAAAAGTTAGCAATGATTGTAAATACACTGTTTTAGATAATATAGAGATAGCAAATAAAGTAGCCGAAGTTGAAGCGGAATTAGGAGATAGAGGAAGATTGCTCTTAAGACCTTCGGGTACAGAACCAGTGCTTAGAATAATGTTGGAGGGCGAGGCACAGTCGGAGATTGAGCATTACTGTGATATGCTTGCTGAATTAATCAGTGAAAAATGTCATCTTTAAGCAGCTCTCTTTGGAGGAAAAATGAAGCGGTTTATAACGAACATCTTAATATTGATTATTCTGTGTACTAGCGCTTGGGCAGCGCCGAGTAAAGTTTCTGCTTGGGCAGAAAAGGATATTGATGCTTTAATAAAATTAAACATATTGGATAAGCGCATGGAAGAGCGTTATCAAAAACCGATTACGCGTGCTGATTTTGCCTATTTGGCAGTATTAATGCACGAGATTATAACGGGCAAAAAAGCAAGTGTGGGAGAAGCAACTTTTCCTGACACGACAGACCCTTATGTGTTAAAGGCGAAAAATATCGGTATTGTTAACGGTTATCCTAATGGTAACTTTGTGCCTAATAATTATATTTCGCGTCAAGAAATCGCCAAGTTATTTGTTCTGACCTTGCAAAAAGCGGGAGTGGAATTAAAAACAGAGGAAACATTTGTTTTTGAAGATGATAGCGATATTATGTCATGGGCAAAGCCTTACGTCTATATAGCTTATGCTGAAGAAATTATTAAAGGTGTAGAAAAGGATAAATTTGCCCCTAATGCTTACTCAACGCGTGAACAGGCATTGGTTATGCTGAAAAGAATTATTGACAAACACGCTGATTTAGAAAATGTAAAAGTGGAAGAAACGGGTAATAAAGGATTGGAAATTGGTGCTAAAGCACCAGAATTCAAGCTTGAACTCGATGAAGATAAGAGCTTGTCTCTTTCTGATTATAGTGGTCAGGCAGTGGTTCTTTTATTTGTCACACCAAATTTTAATATATGTCAAGAACAGATAGCAATTCTAGCTGAAAAGCAAGAACAGTATAATAATATTAATTTTATTGTTTTAAATATTGCCGATACGGAAAGAGATAATCAATTAACTGAAAGTAAACTGCTTTCGATTTTTGTAAAGGATAATGAGATTAATGAACTGTACAAAATCGAGTCTGTACCGACGACGGTAATTGTTGGCGGCGATGGTAAATTGGTTTATTATGGCAGTGGAAAAATTAGTGGCGAAGACCTAGATAAGATATTGAAAGACTTGTAATTATTGAGTACTGTTGACAAACGATTGAAACGCTCCTTGTGCTGAATCGTTCTGCTTTATGTTTTCGCTAAGAGAACCTGCTGGTGCAGAACGCTCTACGCGAAAAATAAAGCGACACCGCGCACGGGCGTCGCTGACAATCGTTTTGTAATATAATTAATAAAAAATCAGCCTATTTATAGGCTGAATTTTAATTAATTAGCAATTATTTGCAAGCATGCCTTGTCTGAGACCGTCAGCTACAGCTTTGCCAAAGAGTAGCTCGGTTAACATAAAGGCAAATTCTAGAGCAACGCCTGGTCCTTTGCCAGTGATGACGTAGTTGTCTATGACAATTCTATCATTTTGGTGTTGACCGCTTGCAATTGCTTTTTCAAAGCCAGGGTAGCAAGTATAGGCGTGATTTTCTAAGATGCCAGCAGTATCTAGGGCTATCGGTGCAGCGCAGATAGCGGCGATATATTTGTTATTCTTTTGATGAGCATTTAAGAATTTTCTGACCATATCACTTTCACGCAATCTGTATGCTCCTTGTTCGCCACCAGGTAAAATCACCATGTCGGCGAGTTGGTCTTTATGGTCTTTTAATTTTGCATCAGCACTAACTGTGATGTTGCTTGAGCTTTCAACTAGTAAACTATCTGTGATGGATAAGAGTATAACTTCACCACCTGCACGCCTTAAAATATCGGCAGCAGAGATTGCTTCAATATCTTCAAAACCATCAGCTAATAATATGTATATTTTCACTTTTTCTCCTTTCGATAACGTTTTGTGACTGTTCAGTCACCCCGCATTGTCATTGAAGGTCGCATGTGCGAATAGCAAGTCCTGTCATATAGGTCGCATACACGAGCAGCAAATTTGTTTGCGACCAGTGCGTGAGACGGAGCGTAGCGACAACGTGAGTATCTTAGGGCTTGCGACCAGTACAAGAGGAGCAGAACGACGTGGCAATCTTAACGCGGATTTTAAGTATTCGTTTTAAATCGCACTAAATATATACCCAAATAATATTAGAATTCACACGATAGAGGTAATAATGAAATTAAATGCCAAAAAAACAATTTTCATCATTTTAACAATGCTTAGCATCGCTTTTTTTGATACGATACGCGGTGTGCTGATGAATAGTTTTATCAAATTTTTTGATAGCAATTATAAAGTAATGGGAACGCTCGTTTTGGCGAGCTCTCTCGCTTATATGATAGGTAGTCTATTTGGTGGTCACATAGCAACCATCATTGGCAAGGAAAAATTAATGCGCATTGCCACCATTTTAATGGCAATAGGGATACTTATTAGTGCCTTTAGCGTGCAGTTGTGGCAATTGTTTCTCGGTTTCATTATTGTCGGCTTTGCCAATTCTGTTGCCGTTTTAATTATTAATATAACGATACCAATTTTAGATGTTAAAAATCATGCGTGGTTGATGAATTTTGTCCATTTTATTTATGGCATAGGTGCTAGTGCTGCCGTTAAAACTAGCGGCTACCTTGTTGAAATTGGCTGGACTTTTCGGGGGCTTTATCTTTTAGTGGGCGTTTTTTATTTGTCTATTTTGATTTTGTCTTTCTTTATTAGTTTGCCAGAAAGTGAAACGGTAGAAATCAAAAAAAATCGCTTTGATATGGCGGGGAAGCGAATGCTAATCTCTTTTTCTTTGGCATTGGGTTTTTATGCGGTGGCAGAATTACAAACGGGGATCTGGCTAATTAGTTATCTCGGCGAAAAATTTGCCTTAGATGAAAACAGTGCTTCTTCTTATTTATCTTTGTTTTTTTTAATCTTTTCTCTCGGTAGGCTTTTTGGTGGTATTATTGCACATAAATTTGGTTATTTAAAAACAGTGTCTGTCTTTTTATTGTTGTCACTTGTTTTATATACTAGTGGTTTGCTTATGGGTATTGATGGCATAAATTTAATCGTCATCTCTGGCGTATTTTTCTCCATTTGTTATCCAACGGTTTTGCTAGCCTTGAAGAATTATTTTCCCAATACGCTTAGTATGGCAAATGGCATCGTCGTCTTTTCTGCCTCGGGTGTAAATATGGCAGTTAGTTTTTTAATGGGTTATTTGTCTGACGAGTTTGGCGTTGCTACCGCAATTTGGGTTATCCCCTTTGCTCTAAGCTTATCTTTTATAATGTTGTTATTTATTCAGATACAGCATAAAAAGCACCAATATTAATTAAAGAATAGTTATCATTTTGCCGATAAACTATGTTGAATTGTGTTCAACATAAAATGAACTGTGAGGTCGTGATTATGAGAATTGATAATAGACAACTCTTAGTGCATAATAGCGTATTAGAAGGCTCTACTTATAACAAGACAATGACGAGGTTTAATAATATATTAAACGATAAGCTTGGTATAGAAACGGACAATAGCTTGACTCTAGGTGCAGTTGACGCTGCTGGCAATGCGGCTGATTGGCGGAATTTAGCAAGTGATTATGGCAATGACTTACGTTTTAATACCAAAATTTTAAATGCTTTTGATGAAGAGAAGGCGACGGGTAAGACAGAAATGGCTAAGCCGAATGCCAAAAAATCAAAAGTCTTAAGCAATAGCGGTAATAGCGCTGAAGTCATAGATAGAAAGTTAAACGGCACGCCTATGGCGGGCTTGGGAAAAGTTTTTAAAGACGCCGAAAATAGAACGGGCGTTAACGCCTATGTTTTGGCGGCGATTGCTATGCACGAGTCAGCCTATGGAACGAGCGAGATTGCACAAGGCAAGAATAATCTTTTTGGTTTCCAAGCCTATGATGATAGCCCGTATGAAAGTGCGAAATCCTATGCTAATTTCTCCGCTGGCATTTACGACGTTGCCGATTATCTCCGCCGTGAATACTTAGACCAAAATGGCGCCCATTTTAAAGGCTATGACTTAGCTTCCATTGGTAAAAGCTATGCCAGTGATGCTGGCTGGGCAAGAAAAGTCGAAAGTCATTTGAATAATTTATTGAAATAAGCAAATCCCGCCAAAACGGCGGGATTTTTAGGTTTTATAACACGCTGTCATCTAGGTAGGTTGCATACACTAGGGCAAGGCTTGTCATCCTAGCCCGTGAGGATCTTAAGCCTTGCGACCAGTGCGTGAGCGTAGCGTGACAATCTTAGCGCGAGCAATATAAAATGGTAAATTTCACATTGGTGTTTGTTTAAGGTCTTATAATGAAAAAAATAAAACAACTGTTTGCTTACAAGCGAAAGCAAACAGAAATAGAACAATTCTATAACGAAAATTACGATTATTATTATCGCCTTGCCTATAACATTCTGGGTAATTATTCTGATGCAGAAGATGCAGTTTCTGCCGCTTTTCTCAAAATAAAGCAAAAAAATAAGAAATTTTTCAAAAAACATGTTTCGATTACCGTTCGCCGACAAAAAAGTACCGTTCGCCGACGTTGAACAAAAAAATGCAAAAAAACTTAAATATTTATTTTTTGTAATATTTAAAGCCTTTATTTATAAAAATGACCGTTCGCCGATATAAAACTACCGCTTGCCGACGTCAATTGTTATTTTTTTGCCTACTTCTATACTTTTTGTAATTTTTTAAGCGTTTAAAAATTTTACTTTTTTATCTATTTGTGTTATCCTATACGCGAGCTCAAGTAATCGATATTATATCATAACTTTTAAAAGTTGAGTGGACAACAAAAAGGAGATTTTAGCTTATGAAATCTTTATATGTTAGCAGGTACAGAAACGGTGACAGATTAAAGGCATTATAGGCTTGAGTAGTAAATGTGTTTTTAGCAAATCAAACTATATATTTTATGGAGGTGAAAAAATGAAAAAAGTAACAAGTGTAATATTGGCTATGATGATGATATTTTCTATGACTGCTAATGTTTTTGCGGATGAATTAAAAGAAGTAAAGCATAAGTTTTCTAGTATTCCGCATTCTTATTTGAATGAGTTGGTAAATGAAAATATTTCCGAAGAGGATTTAGAATTTTTTAATCAGCAGATAGAAGCTTATAATCCAACAGAGGAACAGATATATAACTATGTTAATGAATTGATACATCCTGAAATTGTACCAAAACTAAGTAATAAATCAATTAAATGTAGGCGTGATGAAAATGGTAATATTATAACTCCGTATGGTATTCTTCCTAAGATGGATTTGCTTCAAAGAACAAATAATTTTATACGAAAATTAGATTATGATGATTCTTGTGATAATTTTAGAATAGATGATGAGTCACTTGACACAACAGGAGTATATTATATGGTGACAGGCAAGAATAGTTATAATAAAATAGCTGCATTTGCTTCTCTTGCAGAAGTGAATAATGTGCAGCCTCAAGATAGACCATATCAAATGTTTTCGTTTAATACTAGTAGTAGTGATGGTGAAGCGTATGGGGATATGGGCTTAGTTTATATGCCCGAAGATGATAGTTGGCATATCTTTTATAATGTTGTAGAAGTTGATGTTGAAAACAGACGTCAGAATTATGGGCATGTTTTTGAATTTGATTATGAAAAAAATATTTATATGACTTTAGAATTAAAAAATCGTGAAAATAGCGATTATGCGAAATTACGCATTAGAGATGCAGAAACATGGCAAACCATACAGACACTTGGCTTTTACTTTTTATATGGCGACGGTGATTTTGTAAAACATAATATGTCAACTACAAGTGTTTCTAAAGCAATTACTATTGCACAGCATAAAGATGAAGGCGTGCCTTTGAAAATTGATACAGGAACAGAAATGCATAATGCTGAATTTTGGGGCACAAAATTATTTAAAAAATCAGGTTATGGCAAGACATTTGATATTGATTTATGTCAAGACGCTGTATTAAGAGGACCTACTAAAGAGGCTGTAGCAACAATATATTATGATAGTAATAATGATAAATGGACTAATGATAGAGTTTCAATTATTTTTGAAAAATAATATATCCTTGCTTAACTACACAGATTGTTTTTAACAGTCTGTGTAGTTGGGGATTTTGTCAATCAAAGGAGCGCCTTATGAAAAATTATAAAAACTATTTTAAAAAGTTATTTATGACGACAGCTGTAATACTGTGTATTACGATTACTTCAATTCAAGCATTTGCCTTAGATGATTATATATACATTAATTTACCCAATATTCCTGATAAATATTTAGACAGGTTAATTGAAAGTGATTTGACAGCGGCAGAATTAGAAAACATTGATCGTATTATTAATTATTATGATTTAAAAGGTTATAAACTTAAATGCTATTTAATGTCTATTATTGAACCAAATGGTGATTATGATGCGCCAGATGGCGAAAATGGTGAGCCGCTTACAGCGGGCAGTTTTGCTATGCCTATACTTCATGGTAAACATCGATGGAATGATGAACGCTTGAGATATAAAGTAGGGGATAAGATTGCCACTTTTGAGAAAACAAATGAATTTATCACTGTTTATGATAAAGACGAGTATGAATATAAATATAATAAAATTCCAATATATATTGTGAAATATGACCCTTCTGTTATAAACAATCCGCCATACAAGCCTGAAGGTATTGTTAAAGCAGAAAAATTTTTTTGTGTTGAAGATTTAGCACATTGTGGTTATACAATAAGTGTTGATAAAAAGAAGAATATTCTAAAATTAGAGTATAATGGCGAAAATTTTTCTGGTTTATCAGAACAATCGCAAGTAACAGGTGATGTTCACTTTAACGATGAAAGAATTGAAATTGATGGTATCGGTCATACGGATAACATTACTATTGGTTCTTATCATTTATTGGGTATGGGACATTTGTTTCGTAAGGGTAATTATGCATATTATACTTTATTGGGCGATGTAGTTTATACGGATATAGAAACATATTTGAATGGCGACCTTATAGAAAGCTATAATTACAATGGTGAAATTTATATTGATGTCAATCATTTTAATGGCAATGGCTATGAAGTGACCTATACGCTTAGAAAAGATAAAATATATATTTTATCCAATAAAGAAGTAAAGTGTATGAATAATTATAGTAATAAGCGAAATATAGCCGTTGGCACGCCATATGCCCATTTCTTTAAAGGTGATGAGACAATTATAATAAACGGCAAAAAAATAAATGCTTATACATGTGAGGATGAAGTTTTAGTAAAAGCTAATGATTTGAAAAATTATGGTTTTAAAGTGCATTTTTCTCCTCATGTAAAAGATTTAAGAATAGATACGATTGAATAATAAGGCGTGATGGTTGTAATAAATTGCCAATTTCGCTCAATCGCGGTCTATTTTCGCCATATCTATTGAAAAAATAAGCGAAAAGAGTATACTGATAGAGCGATTTGTATCAGAATTAAATAAAGTATTGGAACGATTTTTATGAATAAAAATCACAATAAAAAGAAACTACTGTTAATTGTCATAATAGTGCCTATTTTGGTATATTTATCTTGGTTATTTTATCTCAAAATTAATACAGAAACTATTTTTGATATTATAAATGAAGTTGTTGAAAATAAAGTAATAGAAAAAATAGAAGTTTCATCAATATATTCATTAGATGTAAAATTCAGCATTGAAGACAAAGCTGATATTAATAAAATATTAGAAATATATCATTTAATTTCAATTATTTACCAATTAAAAGTTGATGAACTGGATAATTCTGTATGATTTTTGACTTCAATGACAACATCGCTCTTGCCAACAAAAATGGTAAATACGGTTATGTAGACACTAAAGGAAATGAACTATTTGCCCCCGAATACGACGAAGCGAGTAATGTTTATAAAAATATATGCTTTGTAAAAAAAGATGAGCAATGGTTTCGCTGTGAGTTTAAATGAAAACTGATGTGAGTTACAGAGTTTATTAAAACAAAATAATACAAAAACCTAGAGGAGTGGTATTTTAGTGAAAAAGAAGTTTGCTATCATTATTTTAATATTACTTTTAGTTTTCATTGGTATAGACCTATATAAAATCAATAGATATGAGAACTATTTGATAGATGATAACAATTCGCAGTTGATTAGTTTCTGCCATGCAATTATTAATAATCATAAAGTTATCAATAAACATAATTATATGGATTTCACTATTAATGAGATTGAATCTTTGAATAATAATTATACTTTGGCTATTGATATTTTTTTGGAATTGACAGAAAAGCTAGGCGCTTTGTAGATGTGACTTAGAATTAAATAAGTTTTATTGTAAAAGCGACTAAGTATAAAAATATTTAGTCGCTTTTTTATCGTGTGTTAGTGGTAGATAAATCTGGCTGGTAAAAGTTTAGTTATCAGTATTTACTGAACAGGAATATCGCAGGAAACTTAACATTAGTCTGTTGTTTATATTACTGATAATATGGTAAATATAGAATAGAAAATATTCTTTATTT
>PDWI01006320.1_pt1 | contig 14934 bp, 7 predicted proteins | sample 1430891 | NCBI WGS metagenome assembly PDWI01 (sample SAMN01162508, study PRJNA174530) | Oral metagenome, whole genome shotgun sequencing project. | biome: Marine environment; feature: Marine mammal; material: Swab sample of the gingival sulcus; isolation source: swab sample of gingival sulcus... | reverse complement strand
AAATGCGGGAACGGACGGCACCTTAACGATTTGCGAAGGAACAAGCCCTAACGAAACCGAGTTATTTACTGCCTTAGGCGGAAATCCTCAAACAGGCGGCACTTGGTCTAATGACGATTTAGTTTATACTTATACCGTTATAGGAACTGCTCCTTGCGGAGATGCTACAGCAACCGTTAGCATTACCGAAACTCCGGCTCCAAATGCAGGGACAGATGGCACCTTAACGATTTGTGAAGGAACAACTCCTAACGAAACCGACTTATTTGCTGCCTTAGGCGGAAACCCTCAAACAGGTGGTACTTGGTCTAATGACGGTTTAGTTTATACTTATACCGTTAATGCAACCGCCCCTTGTACAGGCTCTGCTACAGCAAGCGTTACGGTTACTGAGAATCCTATACCAAACGCCGGATTTACAATGAATACCGCTTCTGAACCGACAATCATCTTAACCAATACAAGCACCAATGCCGATTCGTACATTTGGAACTTAGGAGATGGAACATCCGCAACAACAAACGATGTAGAGCACACATACACTGCAAATGGTGATTACACTATTAATTTGGAAGCAACAAACGATTGCGGAACATCCAATCACGAAGAAACATTAACCATCACAAACGTGGGAATAATTTCTTTAAGCAAAGCAAACATAAAGTTATACCCTAACCCTGCGAGTGATTATGTTAAGATTGATTTAGGAAGTAAGTTTAATGAAGTAAGCAGCATATCTATTGTCGATAATTTGGGTAAAAAATTAGTGGTAATAAATAAAATAGAAAAACAAATGATTGCTTTATCAACCAAAGATTTAGTCTCAGGAGTTTATTTTGTAAACATTTTAACCAATGATAGAAATATTATCTTAGAGTTAAGCATTATCAAATAATTAGTTTTTATTTTACCTAAATTCCGCAAGAATTTTAGGTTTTAACATCAAGCCTCTCATTTTTTTATAATCTGAGAGGTTTGTTGTTTTTATCACCTAAGACACAGAGCAAAAAAACTTGTTTTTTTCTTTTCAGTTATAGGCAACTTTATTAATATTGCACCCCCTTGTCTATATATGTCTCTTTGTAAATATTCGCATACAGACAAGAAATCAATATTAATTAAATGTTTCAAGCATGAATAAGAAAACAGTATTGCTAATCGCCCTATTGATAGCGGGTTATATTAGTACCCAAGCACAGCCTTGGTTAAATAAACTAAACAAAAGTAAGGCTAATCAAGCATTGACGTTAAAAGACCACAAACAAGCCTTTGATGCTTATTGGGCACCTTACAATGTCAAAAACGGATATTACTACGAAGATGGTGTCAAGAAAAAAGCATACGGATGGAAACAGTTTATGCGTTGGTATTACGAAATGGAATCTCAAGTTGATGCACAGACCGGAGCATTCCCAAAACAATCAGCCGAAGCTGTTTACAATCAATTTAAACAAACTCACCCCGATACGCGTTCGGCTACATACCCTGCAAACTGGGTAAGTTTAGGTACAAACTCATCTGCAGGAGGCTATGCCGGTATCGGAAGAATTAGTGCCATTGCTTTTCATCCTACCGACAACAACACCTATTGGATAGGAGCTCCGGCAGGAGGCGTATGGCGTACCACAGACAATGGCAACTCGTGGACTTGCTTAACAGACGGTAATGAAATCTTAGGCGTTGCCAGTATTATTATTCCTACCGACTACGAAACCTCTCAGACCATTTATATTGCCACAGGCGATAGAGATACTTGGGACAACCGAAGTATTGGTGTCTTAAAATCGACCGATGGCGGTGCTACTTGGAACACCACAGGGTTAACATTCACCTTAAGTCAAGCTAGAAAAGTAAATAAATTATTATTAGACCCTAACGATAATCAAACCATTATAGCCGCAACCAATAATGGCGTTTACAAAACCACAGATGGAGCAGACACTTGGAGTCAACTGAGCTATAATAGTTTTATAGACATGGAATATAAGCCCGGTGACTTTTCTACTTTATACGGCTCTACCGAATCCGGAAACATTTATGTCTCTACTAATGGAGGAAATTCTTGGGGTTCTACATTTTCCAACGGAAACAGAATAGAACTTGCAGTTAGCCCTGCCAATGCTAACTTAGTAATGGCAGTAGTAGCTGATTACCAAGGAGGATTAACAGGTGTTTATAAATCTACCAATAGTGGTATTTCTTTTACACAAGTATTAAGTGGAAATACCAAAAATTTATTAGGCTATGAAACTGACGGTTCCGGTTACGGTGGACAGGGCTGGTACGATTTAACCATAGCTGTGTCTCGAACCAATGAAAACACAGTTCTTGTAGGCGGTGTTAATACCTGGAAAAGTACCGATGGCGGAACAACTTGGAACATCGTCAACCACTGGTGGGGAGATGGCGTTCAAGCAGTACATGCCGATAAGCACGTTTTAGAATATCGCAACAATGGCGATTTATTCGAAGGCAACGACGGTGGTATTTATAAATCTACCAACAATGGAGACAGTTGGACGGACAAATCGAACGGTTTGGTGATTAGCCAAATGTATAAATTAGGAGTGTCTGCTCAAGAAAGCACCAAAACCATTACCGGCTTACAAGATAACGGTAGTAAATTATTAGACAACGGCACTTGGTACGATGTAACAGGCGGGGACGGAATGGAATGCTTGATAGACTATACCGACTCGGATATACAATACGCAACCTACACTAATGGTGCTTTGTATCGTACTACTGACAATTGGAACAACAACGCAACCATTACGCCCCAAGAGGGAGGGCAAGCCGTAGAAGGAGCTTGGGTTACCCCTTATGTTATATCTCCAAGCGACCATAACACCTTATACGCAGGTTATTCCGACGTTTGGAAAACCACAGATAAAGGTAACACATGGACTAAGCTCCCTGTTTCCGGCTTATCTGGTCATATCACGGCAATGGCAATAGCCCCGTCCAATAGTTCTGTATTATACGTAACCAACAGTGACGAGTTATACAAAACCACCAATGGTGGAAATTCTTGGAGCTCGATTTCTCTCCCATCCTTATCAGGAAACATCACTTATATTACTATTAAAAATAATGATGAAAACCACCTTTGGATAACAATAAGTGGTTATAATAATCAAAGTGTTTTTGAAAGCACTAACGGGGGAGACTCTTGGACAAACATCTCTGCCGGATTACCTGAAATTCCCGTTTATAGTATTGTTCAAAACAAACAAGTAACCAACGAAGTACACCTATATGCCGGTACAGAATTAGGCGTTTACTTTAAAAAAGGAGCCAACGACTGGGAAGAATACAACGAAGGACTACCCAGAGTAAAATGTGGAGAAATAGAAATTTATTATAGCAATACCAATCCGGAAAATAGCCGATTGCGTTTAGCTTCTTACGGACGTGGTTTGTGGGAAACCCCTTTGGTAATATCCGATGATATTATCTCCATTGTAACGACTCCGATTTCATCTATAACAACAAGTTCGGCAGTATCTGGTGGAAATATCACCACGGATGGCGGAAGCCCAATTACCGAGCGTGGTATTGTTTGGAGCACAACTACACAGCCCACCTTATCAGACAATGTTGTTACAGATGCAGGTACAGGAACAGGCTCATTTACGGCAAACATAACAGGCTTATCAGCCTCTACAACTTACTATGTAAGAGCCTATGCTACCAATGCTAACGAAACAACTTATGGCAATGTGGTCAGCTTCTCAACACCATGCGGAGTTATAACTTCTTTCCCTTACGAAGAGGGTTTTGAGGGTAACACATTTCCGCCTCTATGCTGGACTTCTTTTAGAGGAGAAAACGGTTTAGGTACGATAAACGATTGGATGCAATATAACGAATCTTACGCAGGAAGTAAATGTGCTTATATTAAATTTGAAAACGTTACCGATGGCAGTAATGCAGAAGACTGGTTAGTAACTCCGGGATTTAGTTTACCTTCAGCATCAGCCAGCTTATCTTTTTATCAAAAGCAAAGTTATTCTCAAAACTATAATTCTTCTTACTCTGTAAAAATATCAACAGTGAGTCAAACAGATATTTCTTCCTTTACGGATTTAGAGACTTACGGAGAAGCAGACTTCAGTACAACCTATACTCAAAAAGAAATTGACTTATCTGCCTATGCAGGACAAACAGTATATATAGCTTTTATAATGACCAATGATGACGGTGACAATTGGTTTATTGACAACTTTAAAGTAGAAGGAGCTTCGGGACCTCCCATTGCAAATTTTTCAGCCACACCAACAAATGCCTGCTCCGGTTCACCTGTTAGTTTTAATGATTTATCAACCAACAACCCAAATTCTTGGTCGTGGGATTTTGGAGATGGTACAGCTGTTAGCACAGAGCAAAACCCTACTCACATTTATAATACAGCAGGGACTTACACCGTTACATTAAGCATTTCAAACGGAGCAGGGCAAGATAGCAAAACCATTCAAAATTACATAAACGTAACACAAGCCTCAAATCCGGGAGAAAACGGAACATTAACCCTTTGCGAAGGAACAACACCAAGCGAAACCGAACTGTTTGCCGCTTTAGGCGGAACACCTGAAACAGGGGGCACTTGGTCTAACAATGGTTTGATTTATACTTATACGGTTAGCGGAACCTCGCCTTGCGGAAACGCTACAGCAACCGTTACAATTAACGAAATACCGATTCCGGATGCTGGAACTGACGGTAACTTAGCTATTTGCCAAGGAACAACACCTAGCGAAACCCAGCTATTTGCGGCCTTAGGCGGAACGCCACAAACAGGTGGCACTTGGACTAATAACGGTTCAGTTTACACCTATACCGTTAATGCAACAGCCCCTTGTACAGGCTCTGCTACAGCAAGCGTTACAGTTACAGAGAATCCTATACCAACCGCCGGCTTTACAATGAATACCGATTCTGAGCCGACAATTATTTTAACCAATACAAGTGCCAATGCAGATTCTTACGTATGGAACTTAGGAGATGGAACCTCTGCAACAACAAACGATGTAGAGCACACATACACCGCAAACGGAACATACACTATTGGTTTAGAAGCCACAAATGATTGTGGAACATCAAGTCACGAAGAAACGCTAACAATTACCAATGTAGGAATGGTTTCTTTAGACAAGGAAAAGGCTAAGCTATATCCTAATCCGGCGAACGATTATATCAAGATTGATTTAGGAAATAAATTTAACAAAGTAAAAACTGTATCTATTATCAACGATTTGGGTAAAAAGTTAGTGGTAATAGATAAAATAGAAAGACAAGTGATTACTTTATCAACTAAAAATTTGGTCTCAGGTATTTATTTTGTAAATATTTTAACCAATGACAGCAATATCATTTTAGAATTAAGTATTGTTAAATAACTTGGTTTTTCACCTTAACAACAAGCCTCTCATTTTTTTATAATCTGAGAGGTTTGTTGTTTACACCCCCATTTATACCCATCATACAAAACACAAATCTAACAAAGCTATCAACCTAAGACACAGACCAAAAAAACAATATTTTTCTTTTTTGTTATAGACGAGTTTATTAATATTGCATCCTCTTTTTCCTTATACATGGTTAAATATTCCGGATATGCATAAAAAAACGATATTGTTGACAGCCTTATTAATAGTAGGTTATATTGGCACACAAGCACAACCCTGGCTAAATTCATTAAACAAAAGCACGGGCAAGCAAACATTAACATTAAAAGAGCACAAGCAAGCTTTTGATGCTTATTGGGCACCCTATAATGTAGAAAACGGATACTACTACGAAGATGGCGTCAAGAAAAAGGCATACGGTTGGAAACAGTTTATGCGTTGGTATCACGAAATGCAAACTCAAGTTAATCCTAAAACCGGAGCATTTCCCGAAAAAACAGCTCAACAAATATATGATGAGTTTAAGCAATCTAATACCAATATGCGTTCCCCCACTTTCTCGGCAAACTGGGTAAACTTGGGAACAAATTCATCTACGGGAGGCTATGCCGGTATCGGAAGAATTAGTGCCATTGCTTTTCACCCTACCGACAACAACACTTATTGGATAGGAGCTCCGGCAGGAGGTGTTTGGTGCACCACAGATAATGGCAACACTTGGGCTTGCTTAACGGACGATAATCAAGTTTTAGGTGTTTCCAATATTATCATCCCTACCGATTACGAAACCTCTCAAACCATTTATATTGCCACAGGCGATAGAGACACTTGGGACAACCGAAGTATCGGCGTTTTAAAATCGACCGATGGCGGTGCTACTTGGAACACTACCGGATTAACATTCACCTTAGGTCAAGAGAGAAAAGTTACAAAGATGCTGTTAGACCCTAACGACAACCAAACCATTATAGCCGCAACCAATCATGGCGTTTACAAAACCACCGATGGAGCAAACACTTGGAACCAACTAAGCGATAAAAGTTTTATAGACATGGAGTATAAGCCGGGGGATGTATCTACCTTATACGGTTCTACAACCGATGGTAAAATTTATATATCCACCGATGGAGGAACCAATTGGAACTCTACTTTTTCTAACGGGCGACGAGTAGAATTGGCAGTAAGTGCTGCCGATGCCAATTTAGTAATAGCAGTAATAGCAAATAATCAAGGTGGACTAATGGGACTCTATAAATCAACCGACAGCGGTGCTTCCTTTACACAAATATTAGACGGAAGCACGACAAATCTATTAGGCTACGCTGCTAACGGTTCCAGTTCTGGCGGACAAGGTTGGTACGATTTATCGTTAGCCATATCACCCACAGATGCCAACCTGATATTCGTGGGAGGGATTAACACTTGGAAAAGCACCGACGGAGGAAACACTTGGAACATATCAAACTATTGGTGGGGAAATGGCGTTCAAGTAGTACACGCTGACAAACATGTATTAGCTTTCCGTTTGAATGGCGATTTATTTGAAGGTAACGATGGAGGTGTGTATATTTCAACAGACAGTGGAACGAGCTGGACTGACAAATCTAACGGACTTGTTATTAGCCAAATGTATAAATTGGGAGTATCCGCCCAAGAAAGCGGAAAAGTCGTTACCGGTTTACAAGATAACGGAAGTAAATTATTAGAAAACGGTACTTGGCAGGATGTAACAGGAGGAGACGGAATGGAATGCCTGATTGATTATACCAATTCCGATATACAGTATGCGACCTACTCACGAGGCGTACTTTACCGTACAGAAAACAATTGGAACGATTACACAACCATTACCCCTAAAGAGGGTGGACAACGAGTAAAAGGTGCATGGGTTACACCCTATGTTATGTCCCCAATTGACCATAACACCTTATATGCAGGTTATGCCGATGTTTGGAAAACCACAGACAGAGGCAATACTTGGAGTAAAGTATCTTCCTTCAATGCAACCAATAAAGCAAATTGTATCGCAATAGCTTCATCCAACTGTTCTGTTTTGTACCTTTCGAAATATTCATCTATGTGGAAAACAACCGACGACGGTGCCACTTGGACTCAGATTACATTACCGTGTTTTGGCTATATTACTTACATTACCGTAAAAGACGATGACGAAAATCATCTCTGGATTACAATGGCAAGCTATAATGATAAGGTTATTTTTGAATCAACCGACGGAGGCAACACTTGGAACAACATCTCTGCCGGGTTACCCGAAATCCCTGTCTATAGTATTGTTCAAAACAAACAAATAACCAACGAAGTACACCTATACGCCGGTACAGAATTAGGGGTTTACTTTAAAAGAGGTGACAATAATTGGACAGAATACAACGAAGGATTACCCAAAGTAAAATGCGGTGAAATAGAAATCTATTATGACAATACCAATCCGGAAAATAGCCGGTTGCGTTTAGCTTCTTACGGTCGAGGTTTATGGGAAACGCCCTTAGTAAACACCAATATTTTACCAAGCTTGACAACCTCAGAAGCTAATTCAATAACATCCGAATCTTTTGTTTGCGAGGGAAATATTACAGCAGATGGAGGTAGTGAAGTTACAGAACGTGGCATTGTATGGAGTACAACAACAGAACCCGTTTTATCCGACCATGTATTTACCGATTCCGAAACCGGATTAGGCTCTTTTACCGCTAACATAACAGGACTATCGGCAGCCACTACCTACTATGCCAGGGCTTATGCTACCAACGAAAAAGGCACATCGTACGGTAACGAAATTGTTTTTACCACACTTTGTGGCATTACATCACAGTTCCCTTTCGGGGAAAGTTTTGAAGGCAACAATTTCCCGCCAAAATGTTGGACTTCTTTTAGAGAAGGTAATAATTTGGCAAGCGACTGGGCACAAGCATTTGGAGGACATAGTGGCAGTAAATCAGCTTGTATTGCAGTCAATTCAAATACCAAAGACTGGTTCGTAACACCTTATATGGCTTTGCCTTCTGCATCAGCAACTTTATCATTTTACGAAAGAAAAGAGCTCCCTTTCGATTGCGGCTCTTCTTATGCTATCAAAATATCAACCAGCTCCCAAACCAACACAGCTTCCTTTACAACTTTAGAAAGCTATGGAGAAACCGCGGTTGGCACCTCTTATGCTAAACGAGAAATTGACCTATCTGCCTACATAGGGCAAAACGTATATATCGCTTTTGTAATGACCAGTAATAACGGAGACTGTTGGTATCTTGACGATGTCAAAATAGACGGATTAAACATTCCTATTGTTGTAGGTTTTTCTGCCACATCAACCGAAGTTTGTGCCGGCACTTCCATTAGTTTTACCGATGAATCGACGGGCAATCCGGATTCTTGGTCTTGGGATTTTGGGGATGGCACTGAGGTAAGCACAGAGCAAAACCCTACTCATATTTATGACACAAAAGGAAAGTATAATGTAAGCCTAACCGCCGCCAATATTAGAGAGCATAATACGCTCGAAAAACAAGAATATATTACAACCCACCCTTTACCCAACTCAGGGACAGATGGCAGTTTAGAAGTTTGCAAAAATGCATCTACACCTCCGAGCGAAAGCGATTTATTCGCAGCCTTAGGCGGAACTCCCGATACCGGAGGCGTTTGGACACAAAGCGGAAAAATATACACTTACACCGTTAATAGCCAAAAGGGCTGTGGTGCATCATCGTCCAATGTTGAAATATTAGAAATAGACGACAGTGACCCCGATTGCTCTCCTTTGCCCATACAGCTATTTTCTTTTGATGTAAGCATAAACAAGGGTATTGTATTATTAGAATGGCGTTCTTTATCAGAGGTAAACAACGATTATTACCAAGTGTATAAATCTGAAAATACTTTAGACTGGAAGTTTCTTGCTCGTATTCCGGGCGGAGGTAACACCATCACAGAACAATATTATTATTTACAAGACCAAGAGCCTTACCTCGGACTAACTTACTACCGCTTAACACAAACAGATTTTGACGGAAGAACAGCAGAATTAGGCATCCGTTCTATCAATACACCTCATAATACTAACACCTTAACTATTAGCCCAAATCCAAGTTCAGACAAAGTAAACATCTTTGGAAATTACGGTGATATTAAAACCTTAAAACTCATCAATATCTTGGGTAAGAATGTTTTGGCAAAAGCTCCAATAAGCGTGCTTTCAAACCATCATTTAGTTTTAGACCTTAGTGCATTACCCTCTGGAACCTATGTTTTAATCACAGAATTTAACAATAATACCAAAATTATAAAGGAGTAATACTGTTTAACAGCATTAACAAATCTATTCAGCTCACATTAATTAATAGGATTTTTAATATCTTAGGGGCTTTAAATTATGACACTAAAAATATAAAACAAATGCAAAAAATATTAATTACAGGAGGAACCGGATTTATCGGTTCGCATACGGTAGTAGAATTGATAGAAAAAGGTTTTGAAGTTGTTGTTGTAGATAGCCTTGAAAACTCAGAAATAACTGTATTAGATGGTATTAAAAACATAACAGGCATCAAGCCGGAGTTTGAACAATTTGATTTAAGCGACAGAAATGCAACTTTAGATTTCTTTTCCAGACAGAGCAAAAAAATAGATGCGGTTATTCACTTTGCTGCGTATAAAGCTGTAGGCGAGTCGGTTCAGAAGCCATTGATGTATTATAGAAATAACCTTAATTCGCTTTGTAACATTTTAGAAGGGATGTCAAAGCATGGCAGTAAAAGTTTGGTATTCTCCTCGTCTTGTACCGTTTATGGGCAACCCGAAGTTCTACCCGTTACCGAGCAAACGCCTATTCAACCGGCAGAATCTCCTTACGGCAACACTAAGCAAATTGCCGAAGAAATCATCGCAGAATTTTTAAATGTTAATCCTGCTCAAAACGGAATTGCTCTAAGATACTTTAACCCCATAGGGGCACACCCTTCTGCTCAGATTGGCGAATTACCCATAGGCATACCTAACAATTTAGTCCCTTTTATTACCCAAACAGCTGCCGGATTGCGAGAGCAAATCTCTGTTTTTGGTAGCGATTATAATACTCCGGACGGAACTGCCATCCGAGATTATATTCATGTGGTGGATTTGGCAAAAGCCCACGTGGTAGCCATAGAACGATTGTTGAACGACCGTAACAAATCGGCTTTAGAGTTTTTTAATGTAGGAACAGGCAAAGGAAGCTCCGTGTTAGAATGTATCCAAAGTTTTGAAAAAGCCAATGGCATCAAACTAAATTATAAATTAGTGGACAGACGAGAAGGCGATATAGAAAAAATATGGGCAGATACCACATTTGCCAATGAGGAGTTGGGCTGGAAAGCCGAGTCCGATTTAGATACCGCCATGAAAACCGCTTGGGCATGGGAAAAAAGGATTAGAAATATATCATAGATAAAAATGAAAAAAATATTAATTACCGGAGGTGCCGGATTTATAGGCTCTCACCTTGTGCGTTTAATGGTAAATAAATATCCCGATTATCAGATTTATAATTTGGATGCCTTAACGTATGCCGGAAACCTCGAAAACATTGCCGACATAGAAGACAAACCTAATTATACTTTTATCAAAGGAGATATTACAGACCAAGTATTTATTGATAAAATATTTGCAGAACACCAATTTGACGGGGTTATCCATCTGGCAGCAGAATCGCATGTAGATAGGTCAATTACGAACCCTACGGAATTTATTTTTACAAATATTGTAGGAACGGTCAATTTACTTAACGCAGCACGCAATATTTGGAAGGATAATTACGAGGGCAAACGTTTTTACCACGTATCTACCGATGAGGTTTATGGCTCTTTAGGCAAAGAAGGATTCTTTACCGAAGAAACCGCTTACGACCCTAAAAGTCCTTATTCTGCATCCAAAGCCTCCTCCGACCATTTGGTTAGGGCTTATTACAATACCTATAAATTACCGGTGGTGCTTTCGAACTGCTCCAACAATTATGGTCCCAATCAGTTTCCGGAAAAGCTGTTACCCTTGTCTATTAACAATATCGTAAATAAAAAGCCTATCCCAATTTACGGAAAAGGCGAGAACATCAGAGATTGGTTATATGTGGTTGACCACGCACAAGCAATTGATTTAATTTTTCACCAAGGGAAATTGGGCGACACTTACAATATTGGCGGACATAACGAACTGACTAATATTGGTTTAATCCATATGCTTTGCGATTTAATGGACAAGAAGTTAGGCAGAGAAAAAGGCGAGTCGGCAAGTTTAATTACCTTTGTAAAAGACCGTGCCGGACACGATATGCGATATGCTATTGATGCCTCTAAAATAGAGCGAGATTTAGGTTGGAGACCCTCCTTAGAATTTCCCGAAGGTTTAGAAAAAACCGTCGATTGGTACTTAGAAAACAAACAATGGATAGAGAATATTGTTAGTGGAGAATACGAAAAATATTACGATAATCAGTACAATAAAAGATAGGCTTGCCATTATTGCAACCCTAATCTTAACCTTACTTATAGGAGCGTGCACCACCACTTTGGACGCTCCTCAAAAAAGGTTAAAGAACTTGGCATATTTGTACAACTCGGACAATACCCATTTACATCCGGAGTATCAGGTTTATAACCATAGCCAAGAGGCTTCTACTATTTATTGTAAAATCCCCACTTCCGATTTGATGTATAGAAAAAATGCAGATGGGCGTCAATATGGGTATTTAAAACTAAAATATGTCTTGTATCAATCTTTAACTTCCGGTGGCATTTTGGACTCGGCATCCTTTGTTACGCCTTTTCAGTTAGGTTCGGAAAAAGGCATCAGTAAGGTTTTAAAATTCAATGTTAAGTCGCCGTATTTATCCAAATCGTTTTTAAAGATTACCATCACGGATATTATCAGCGAACGCAAACGCACAGATTATGTCAATATTAATAAAACAGGCTCTTTTAATCGGCAAAGTGTCCTAATAAAAGACCAACAAAACGAGGAGCCTCTATTCGGAAATGAATTGTTGATAGGCAATACATACAATTTAGAAGCCCAACTTTTCGACACTTCTAAATGGATGATTTGCGAACAAAACACAAGCCATGAGATAGCTTCCGTTCCTTATCTAAACAAGAGAGCATCAGAAATTAAACCAAGCACCGACACCTGCTATCATTTAATTGGCAACAAATTAGAGGTATTAAGAAAAAGCAATCTAATATTGACGTTCGATACATCGCAAAACAAAAATGTACTGTTATTGGCTTTGGATTCTACTTCCAATTATTTGCACACACCTACCCAAATGATTAAACCCCTCTCCTATCTTTTAAGCAGCAAGGAGTACAAAACCATGTTGTCATCGGAGAATAAAAAAATGGCACTTGACCGTTTTTGGCTGAAAGTAGGAAAAAACACAAGGGTTGCCGGAGAAATGATTAAAGTCTTTTATCATCGGGTAAGCCTTACCAATCGTTATTTCACCTCTTTTAAAGAAGGCTGGAGAACTGACAGAGGAATGATTTACACCATATACGGAGAACCTACAACTGTTTACAAATCAGACAAAATAGAACGTTGGATATATGGCAGCGAAGAAAGTCTTGTTTTTGATTTTGTAAAAAAATACCATCCGCATAGCGATAATCATTACATCTTAGAACGTTCGGAGGTTTATCGCAAATCGTGGTCGCAAGCAGTAGATAGCTGGCGGAATGGTAGAATATTCTCCATCACAAAATAAACATCAAAATTTTAAATATATGAAATTAGCCATTGTAGGTGTCAGCGGATTAGTTGGACAAGTTGTGTTAAAGGTTTTAGAAGAAAGTCAACTCGATATTAAAACCTTGTTGCCTGTGGCATCTGCCAAATCAGTAGGCAAAAGCATATCTTATAAGGGCAAAGAGTACAAAATTATATCTGTGGAACAAGCCATCGACGAACAGCCGGATATTGCCATTTTTTCTGCCGGTAGCGAGCTGTCTTTAAAGTGTGCTCCACAATTTGCCGAGCAAGGAACTTATGTTATCGACAACTCCTCAGCTTGGCGAATGGAAGCGGATAAAAAGTTGATTATCCCCGAAATTAACGCCCACCTTTTAAGCTCTAACGACCACATTATTGCCAATCCAAACTGCTCTACCATTCAGATGCTAATGCCTTTGGCTATCTTGCATCGCCAATATCAAATCCGAAGGATTGTGGTTTCCACCTACCAATCTATTTCCGGCTCGGGGCAAAAAGCTATCCAACAGTACAAGGCAGAGCGAGAGGGCGACTTTTCACAGCCTTTTTATCCGCACCCCATAGATGCCAACTGTTTGCCTCATTGCGATTCGTTTTTAGACAATGGTTACACCAAAGAAGAAATGAAGTTGGTAAACGAAACTCATAAAATTTTAGGCGATGATACCATTTCGGTATCGGCAACTGCAGTGCGTGTTCCGGTAACAGCAGGGCATTCCGAATCGGTGAATGTTGAGTTTGCCAAACCTTTTAAATTAGAGGACATCAGGCAGATATTGTCAGAACAGCAAGGCGTTGTTTTACAAGACAATCCGGCAGAAAATGAATACCCTATGCCCATAAATTGCCAACACGATAACCGCGTATTTGTAGGACGCTTACGCCAAGATTTATTTCAGCCCAACACCCTTAATATGTGGATAGTGGCAGATAATTTAAGAAAAGGAGCCGCCACCAACACCGTACAAATAGCAGAATATATTGTATCTAAAGGTTGGGTTTAATAAGCTGAGCATTAACAAAATTTAAAGGCAAGATATAAGCTGTATCAAGGAAACAGTATTAATTTTGTCGATAAGCATTTAATTTAAAAATAGAAATGGCAAAAATAAGATTAACCAAAGAATTTAAGTTCGAAGCATCGCACGCTTTATGGCATTACGACGGACTTTGTAAAAATATGCACGGACATTCGTACATTTTGTTTGTAACCGTAATAGGAGAACCTATCCCCGACGAAAACCACGTCAAGCAAGGAATGGTAATGGATTTTGGCGATTTAAAGAAAATTGTCAATGAAGAAATTGTGGATGTTTTAGACCACTCCGTCATGCTTAACAAAAAGTCGTATCAAGCGTCTTTTAAGGAAGCTGAGGATTTGTTTGACAGAATACACCTTCTTGATTATCAACCAACCTGCGAAAATATGGTTGAAGATTTTGCCAAAAAAATATCGGCAAGATTGCCCAAAGAGGTAAAACTTTTTTCGGTTAAACTACACGAAACTGCCAATTCTTTTGCAGAATGGTTTGCTAGCGACAACCAAGATTAGCCTAAAAGCAAGCACATTATCAGACCAATAGCATATTTAAGCCGACATTGATTGTACCAACATGAATCTACAAGAAAATTATATTTTTACCGGTTTCGGACACGCTCTGGGAGAGCACTCTATTACCAACGAGGTGTTGGAAGAAGCCATAGAAAAAGGGTACTTAACCCGATTTAACAAAACCCGCATCGAATCGGGAAAAAGTTTTGCAAA
>PDWI01006318.1_pt1 | contig 14940 bp, 14 predicted proteins | sample 1430891 | NCBI WGS metagenome assembly PDWI01 (sample SAMN01162508, study PRJNA174530) | Oral metagenome, whole genome shotgun sequencing project. | biome: Marine environment; feature: Marine mammal; material: Swab sample of the gingival sulcus; isolation source: swab sample of gingival sulcus... | reverse complement strand
TTCTTTAGCTCGCTTTCTAAGATTTTCTTCACTTAATACATCAAACACAAATGTTTTTTTTCTAGTCTCTTCAGATAGTACAATTGGCTGTGTCATAACATCTCTAAAAATATTTATCGTTATATTCTTGTAATTATCAAGTTTTTTACTATCACCAATATTATTCTTCAAATGCTTAGGATTCCATTTAATATCTTTTTCATATTTAAAGTCTTTAACAATAGTTGTATATTCTCTACTAAAGCTAGCATTCCCAAGATTTTCATACTCCTCTGGTTTTACTTGTACATATATAATAGTATTCGACATTGAAGGAAGAGTGTTATATTTATCAATATCATATATAAAATTTGCGTTTTTAAACAAGTATTTATCTTTGTATTTCATATCTATTGTCATAGAAAAATTTGAATCAATGTCTACGCTGCTTCTATTAATTAAAAACATAACATTATAACACTTGCTTCTTGAATCATATGCTATTTTACCTAAAGAATATAATTCTAAAAAGCCATCTTTACCAACATAGGACAAGTCATGTAGTTTCTTTTTCATATGTTCTGGTTTCATTTGATAAAACTCTGATTGCGTATCGCCCACAAATACAGTTGGAACATCTGACTTATCGACATCATTTAAATCCATCTTAGAATCTAATTTTAGGACTACTATAATGATTAATATCGCTGTAACGATATATATTATTTTTTTCGCTATATCCTCATTTCGTTTACAAAGAATAACTTACTATTTTCTTTCATTAAATTTGATTTGAGTGACTCATATTTAATCTTATCACCTTTGTTATAATATGATTTTGATAAAATATAGTTGTTGTAAAACAGATACTCTAATTTATTAGCGTATATCGTATTTACAAAAAAATCATTTGATTTCTTGTCCACCAAAATAGTATACACAGCATTTAATTTATTCAATACATGAATTTTATGCCTTTTTGCGATCTTGACTTTTTCAATTTTTTCAAGTATTTCTTTTGATTTATTGTAATTCTTTAAAAAAATAGTAATTAAAAATTCTTTTTCATAATACAGCAACAAGTACTTTAAGTAATAAAACCCATATTTATTATCTAGCTTTAATGTCTTTAAAGTATCATATGCTCCGCTAAAATAACCTTGCCAGAGTAAAAAATCTACATTCCCCAATGCGTAAGTGTATCTGTTTAAATCTCTTACTATTCCCTCTCCATTTATATTTAAATAGGATAAGCAAGTTCTATATTTATCAAATTCAATATTTTCATATAGCTTTAAGTGAATTATGTATAAAATGAATTTCCGCTCAAACATTAGACATATGATAGCTATGAAATCCAATAGAAATATAACGAGTAAAATATATGAATTTCTAAAGCCTCTAAGTACTAACATTGACATTAATAAGATAAATAGAAAAAAAGTAAAATACCACAGTATCTCAGTGGTATACTTACACATAAATTTAATATGACTTATTTTTATTCTACTTAGTGTTTTTTTCATTTTTACTCCATTAGTGTCAATATCAAATAAGTAAAGGCTCAATGAATACTATATTATTTTACTTCTCACTTTCAAGTAATTGATATTCTTCGTGATATTTATACCTGTAATAATCTAATAATAGATATGGGAAAATATAATAAATGCAAAGCGCAGATGAGAGAATATGAGATAGTACTAGGTAAATTAATGCTCCCAAAAGACCTAATTCATATTCTATATTAAATCCCCATTTTAATATATACTTTCCAATTACTATAAAAGGTAGTATATAAATTATTGATTTAACCGCTTTTACTACAAACTCTGTTTCGTTATTTATCTTTTTTACATTTAGTCCATATATGATAGAATGAATACGCTTCACACCTTTTATTAAGACAATAATACTGATAATAATTGATAACACTTGAGTAGCAAGTGATATAATGAAATAGTCTTTTGAATAAGAAAACTGTATTAATAGCAAGTTAATAAATAGAGTAAGAAGTATTAAATAGAATAATAATCTAACAAAAGGCATATACATTTTCATCTTATTATTCTTTTTTATACTAACCAACCACTCTATAATAACTGTCAGTATAAAGCCTAACCAAAATAGCCATTCTGGAAAAAAATGAAAGGAATTATTAGTTATATCTTCACTGGCTATTACAGAATAAACAGTAATAAATAGAAATGTTAAAACAAAAAATTTAAAATATTTACTTTTCTTCTTACTCTTAACCTGTCTTCTCTCTTTTTCTACAAACCTTATTATTTCATTGTCTAATAAGTTAAGACTTTCTTCAAATGAAGCTGAAAAAATTTTTCTAATCATGTTTACCTCTTTAAGAATAATTTTTCATGTATTAAAACTTCTTAAATAACATCGAATCTATTATTTTTTTAAAGCTATCTCTTATACTATCGATTCTATTAGTATTCTTCTTAGTATCAATTTCATATATTACTTCCATTATTATGTCATCGTCCTTATAGCCTAATACCATTATTTCTTTATCTTTTGTCTTAATACATATAGCATACTCCACATCCTCTTTATGCTTTTTTTCATATCTATAACTTACAATGTCACCATACTCTCTATATGCCTTTTCTTTAACCTCTTCTATGGATAGCCCTTCATACATAGGTTCTATAAAAAAACCTATATAATTTTCGTCGTTCTCTTCGTCAATATATATTTTGTAAGCATCCGTTCCTCCATCATCAATATCGATTAAAAAATCAGGAATAGTGCTATATTCAACAATATTATTATTTAAAGTTTGAAAGGTAACCGTCGCGTTTTCTTGTTTAGTAACGTTTTTATTCATTAGATGCTTCACACTATTTGACAACTCAGAAGATGTAGCATTTGCATCTAATTGTATTGTATCTGACTCTTCTTCAGAATATACAAATCCACCATACGAATCTCTAACATCCCGGATTAAAACAATATTATTTTTTTTCTTTTTAATCGTTACACTAAAAAAATCTTTAGAGAAGGCCTTCCAGCTTTTATATCCACTATGATCCCAAAAAATCTTTTTTTTGTCTTTTGCATACGATATATCAACTTCAACTGAACTTTCCGATAATCTGAAAGCTTCTATTATACTACTGCCTAAATCATAATCTGATATACCATCATCTAGATAAATGGCAGGATATAATGTAGCGTATGCTGCCATTTCTTTTATTTTTATTCCAGAACCGATAATATAACCAAAATTTGGTTTGTAATAGACATAAACACGTAATTCATTTGTATCACTTTCCATAATTATAATAATTCCCTTCTACGAGGTTTTTAAGGCTAGAAAATAAATACGCTCTTAATGGAGTTTTCTTCGCTTAATATATTTTTAATAATACCTGGCTTCATAAGTTCGTAAGCTATTACAATAAATAAAAAGAAAGACATAGTGTAAATAGGTCATATACTAAATCTTGTTTTATATTTCCCCAAAATACATATTATGTATTACTCATTAATTATATCCCTTAATCACCATTCATTTCTATCATTTCAATTATAAATAAAATTTAGAAAAAAAACAATTTTATATCGCTTGATAATTACTGCAAATAAAAAAACTAACCATTTCTGATTAGTCTGATTAACAATATTATAGTTGTACTACGTTAATAGCGCTATTTCCTTTAGAATTTGACTCGATATCATAAGATACTAATTGTCCTTCTTCTAAAGAAGCATAACCTTCACATTGTATTGATGAATGATGTACAAATACATCTTCGTTGTCTTGACCAGTTATAAAGCCGTAACCTTTTGCTGAATCAAACCATTTAACTTTACCGTTATTCATGTTATATCTCCTATTTCTATATTTTGTAAATACCTTTTTAAAGAGAGCAACACTTTGGTAAATGCGAAATCAATTTAATAAACTACCTTACAATATAATCATTATACCCTATGCAGATCGGATTGTAAAGGATTATTTAATAATATTTAAATTTATTTCAAAATTTGTTCATTTTCTAATATTTTTACCTAATCTTTCTTTATGCTAAACGATAGTAAAATTGTCCCGCTTATTGCAGCAAGCGCCACTACTAACCACATGGTAACTTCACCAAAGTATTCGTTTAAAAATCCAGCAAAAATAGGTCCTATTAGCATGCCTCCTCGTCTAGCAAGGGTGCCAAACGAAGCCGCTCTACTCCTATCGGTTTCAAGCGCGCTTTCCAAAATGTAGGGATCAAAGGTAATGGCAGAAAGTATTTCGCCAATCGTCCAAATGATTGTTGCTATAATAAAGAGGAATGGTAGCTTTATAAACCCAAACATACCGAATCCAACACCATAAAGCAAACCACTAATAATTAGTATTACTTTTGCACTATGCTTTTTACTGATCATTGTAATAATTGGTGTTAGTATAAAGCAAAGCGCAGCGTTTATCGTCAGTGTTAGACTATAAAGCGTTGGGCCGTAGCTTTCTCCAAACAATTCTTTTATTGTAATCGGAACCCCATATCCACTTTGTGAAAACGCTATAAAATACAAGAGATTGACAATTACTAAGGTTCTTATCACATTATTATTAATCAAAATGCGAAACAAGGAATTCTTTGTCTCTTTTGTATCTTCCCCTTTTTCTACCTTTTTGTTTTTTATCGCAAGGTATAAAATACCTACTGATAAAAAGGAGGTGACGGCGTCTCCAACAAATAGCATCTGCATATAATTTTTATATAGCCAGGCAGCTATAAGTGGTCCAAGGGTATAACCAACATTCATTCCGATGTAGTTTAAACTAAAGGCAACACGTACATCTTCTTTTTTCGTATTATCATATATCATTAGCGAACTCGTTGGTGACTGAATTCCTGAAAAAAATGAAGCGAGTATAAGAATCATAATAACAAGGTAAGATTGTAACAAAAATGCACCGAGTAGATATAAGAGTCCGTGAATACTATGAAAGATAATGCTGGTATTTCTAGCACCAAGCCGATCGACAACGTATCCGCTAAGTAGCGTACCAATAAAACTAGCTAAGACATTTACCGATACCAAAGTGCCTATTACAAACTTATCAAGTCCTAATTGCGAAGCCAATATTAATGTGATAAACGGCGCAACAAATGCCCCTACACTATTTAGTAGTTTCGATAGCACGATGAAATAGGATTCTTTTGATAACGTTAAATAATTCTTTAATGATTCCACTTAGTCTTTCCCTACCATTTCTAAAAAGTTCTTATAATCTCTTTTGTTCTTTATAATAAATACTTTGCCCGAATAATTATTTTTTATGATCTTAAAAAGCTTCGGTCGATTCTTTCTTTTAAAGCCAATGATCCATTTGATAAAATCCAGGTCGATTTTTTCATTGCAACCTTCGGCCATATCCGGTCTTGTCTTCTTATGATTCGTTATTCTTCTTTTGACAACTCGATAAAGCGATAATGCGGTCGGATAATCAAAGAAGACCACCGTATCTGCTCTTCTAAGTCTTATATCGAGACTGCTAGAATAGTTACCATCAATGACCCAACGATCTTCATCTACGATCTCTTCTATTTTTTCTTTGAGCTCACTTTTTGGTATGTGTTCCCAATTGGGTAACCAAAAATAGCTGTCCATATGGTGAACTGTTATATTTCGCTTTTTACCTATTACTCTAGCCAGCGTACTCTTGCCTGAGCCACTATTACCAAGCACTAAAATTCTTTTCATAAATTATTCCTTTAGAAAATATTATAACACTATTTTATGATAAAATATACCTAGAAAGGACGGTCACATGAGTAAACGAATTGATATTGATTGGGCACATCTTAGATACGATTATATAAAGACAGACTATCGATACATATCGTATTACAAAGATGGAAAATGGGACGATGGACACCTTATAGAAGATGATAGAATAAGTATAAATGTCGGTTCAACCGCTCTTCACTACGGACAGGAATGCTTTGAAGGACTAAAAGCATATCGAACGAAAAAGGGCGACATACAGCTCTTTCGACCGGATGAAAACGCAAAGAGAATGGTACAATCTGCTAAGCGCCTTTTAATGCCAGCGTTTCCAGTAGAACGGTTTATTAACGCTTGCAGGGACGTCGTAAAAGCAAACGCGGACTACGTTCCACCATACGGAACCGGCGCGTCGCTATACATAAGACCTTTCATGATTGGCGTTGGAGGAAACCTTGGACTAAAACCCGCTCAAGAGTATATTTTTTGTATCTTTGTACTACCGGTAGGTCCCTACTTTTCGGATGGGTTCTCTCCTGTTGACTTTATGGTGACTACGTATGATAGAGCTGCGCCAAATGGGACTGGAGGAGTGAAAGTTGGTGGAAACTATGCGGGTGGCCTTCTCCCGAATACGCAAGCGCATGAGAAAGGTTTTAGTGGGTGCATCTATTTAGATGCAAAGACTAATACCAAGATTGAAGAAGCTGGCGCTGCAAACTTTTTTGGTATCACAAAAGAAAACGAATTTGTAACACCAAAATCCGATTCGATTCTACCCAGCATCACAAAACACTCCCTTATGCACTTAGCAAAAGAGAAGTTGAAATTAAGGGTTATCGAGCGAGACTGCCTCATTGAAAATGTGGATGAATTCGTTGAAGCAGGAGCCTGTGGCACCGCCGCCGTCATTACGCCGATAGGAAGTATTGCGCATAAAAATAAGCGCCATGTATTTGGCACCGGAGACGAAGCGGGACCCATCACAACAAAACTCTACAATTTGTTATACGGCATACAATTTGGCGATATCGAGGCGCCAAAGGGATGGATATATAAAATTGAGTAATGGCAGTTATTATACTGCCATTACTAGTTTAAAATAAATATAATAAACGGCGTAAAACGTTATCAGTGAGTATATAACACTTATTAGCGTTCCCATAATATAGTACTCAGCAAATATTTTATTATCCATTTGCTTATAGCGTGCTAGACCTTTTAGTGCCACGATAACGACAATGGCATCTGTTTTATTAAGTATTAGGAGTATGACAATTAATGTTCTCTCCAGGATACCAATCCACCGTCCAGATTTAACACCCGTTAGAAATTCTAACTTTGTTTCTCGGTCAAATAAGGTATTGTCATTTAGGAAGGCTTCATCCAACTTTTCAGAGTAGTTACTTACATTTCTGTAGATATATTGTAACAGTAGAGGTACTATGTACGCTCCTGAAATCGGTATAAAAACGATGATGAAGATATAAAATACAAGGTCCCAGTTCATGATAAATCCTCCTTAATACTTGTAAGGTACAGCGTTCTTAGCGAAGCTCTAATAGACTTTATACCAGATTTATTAATTCTATCATACACACTGCTCTCCGTGATGTCTAACTCACTGGCTATCGTCTTAAGATCCCATTCCATTAGGATATGTTTAATCACTTCCCATTGTTTACTAGTGATCTTATCTAAAAGCAAGTTGACAAGTTCAAACATAGCATTTGCCATAGTATTAAAGTCTTCTTTAGCAGTCTTCACATTAGATGAAATGGTGCTTTTATTTTTCACACCTTCAATTGCATCTCTAGAACGCCAAAGAATTTTGCCATTCATATCATAGGAATTATCCTTTAACTCTCCATCAAAGGTGCCAATCGACATGCCATATCTGAACTTCAGAGGATGCATAATGGCCATCGTTAGAAGCAGTATATCAAAAACGACTTCATCATATCTAAGAAATAGTTGAATTTCATCGCCTCTAGAAATGCTGTAAGCTCTATCTACTTGATAAACGCTTTGTATCAGGTTGTTTACGTCCTGTACTTTCTGTTTCAAAACAACATCAAAATTTGCTATATCTCTTGAATCGATAAAATCGATATTTAGTACAAAGTAGTAATTATGACTCGCTTTCGTATCACTGAGTTTATATTTTCCTCTGGATACCTTCTCAATAATATTGTTCTTTTTCAGTTCGCTTATATAAGAGCGAGTAGAACTTCTAGAGATGTTCTCATTATGCGATTTATAGAAATCATAAAAATCATCTACTGTGATATTTTTATACTCTGCAAATTTTTCTTTTAACTGTTTTGCTAATAAATATTTCACTTCCACTGCTGCCTCCTAGTACTATTATAGCATAAACAAACATAAAAGCAATATATTTTAGTGTTTTAAAGCCGATTTTAGCTAATTAGGTTTATTCCTACGCTCTTTCTTATAATTTCGCAAATTCCGTTTTTACTCATTTTTATATACGTAATCCGCTTCTCTTTTCTAAAAATATCTCTATCGACACCTACTCCATTGGATATAAAATCAATCAGTACGATTCCTGATACATTCATAAGAATTAGAATTTCTAATATTTTAGCCGCTGCGTTTTTATTAATCTCTTCAATTGATTCTTTTGAGGAAAGGGAGTCCACATCGATGATAAGACCTACTTTTGTCTTTTCAATATGCAAGCGAAACTTGCTGGTAACAACTTCCCTTTTACCAAATGACTTTATTTTCTCTTCCATTTCGCGAATGAAATATTCATCCCTGCATTCTTTAAAATCTACCGTATGTAATTTGATAAGGCTTTTTTCAAATGTCGCTTTTTGTTCTATATAGTCCTTTATGCTAAGTAGTGACTCATATTCTGCCATTAACTCTTTGTTTGAATATGCTATCGCTTCCGTTTTAAAGAACGCGTTTATATCTAATGTACTCAGTCGTTGAGCCGTTTCCTCATCTATGTTTTTACTGAACCTTTTTTCACCCGTTAGTATGAGGGAATTCGATTGAATGGCGTAACTACTTGTTACAAGTGGCTTTTTATCCTCGGTGATTTTCAGTATTTCAAAGATATAGTTTTCACCAATGTTTAGGTTTTTATCATTTGTAAACGCATTAAAGTCACTGGTGTTGACAAAGTATCCATTCGTTGACTTTGATACCACTTTACCAAGGTATAAATCCCCCACATTATATGTGTCTTCACGTAAATGAATGGCAGAAATGACCTTGTCACCGCAAAACACTATTCTTCGTTTATATCCATTTGCACTGTATTTTACTATGTTTACCATTATTACATCTCCTAGTCGTCAAAATATCCTTCTTCTTTTAAACTGGTGAAGTTCCCATTTCCTATCACAATGTGATCTAGTAGTTTTATACCCACAATGTCACCCACATACATAAGTCGCTTTGTAATTTCAATATCTTCTCTCGATGGTTTACTATCACCGGATGGATGATTATGCGCTACAATAATCGAACTTGCCATGTTTTTTATTGCATCGGAGTACACATCTCTTGGATGAACTATCACCTTGTTTACCGTTCCTATTGAAATGATTTTTATGCTTAACACTTCATTTTTGGTATTTAATAAGATACTAAAAAAATGTTCCACTTTTAAGTGCTTTGTCCTATTAATTAGCAAATCATAGACGACGCTAGGAGAGCGGATCCGATCGCTTTTTTTCGGCGAATTCAGTCTAGAACAGAGTTCAATCGCTGCTATAAGCGATGTCGCTTTCGCATCGCCAACCCCTCGAATCGCCGTTAATTCTTTTGCACTTACAGAAGGTAAATTATCGCCATATCTTGCGATGATTTCATTGGCTAAATCGATGGCAGACTTCGTATTTGAACCCGATCGAAAAAGTAGTGCAATGAGTTCTGCCTTACTAAGCGCACTCCCTCCATATTTTATCAGTTTTTCTCTTGGCCTTTCATTGATAGGTAAATCCTTTATACTGTAAATAATTACCTCCTACCACTTGATAGTACCTTATATAAGTTAAAATAATTATTTTTTTAAAAGAATTTCCTTTATGGCGCCAATAAGATAGAAGGAACCAAATGCTATGATAATATCATCACTCTCTGATACTTCTAGCGCTTTATCAATAGAATGTTCAATGAAATCGTAGGAATAAAGACGCCCCTCAAAACTACTTAAACATTCAACTATTTTTTTTATGCCCACCGCCTCTTCGGATAGAGGTTTGGTCAGAATAATTGTTTTAAACAAGGGAGAGAGGATATCCAGTATTTCCTGATAATTTTTCCCCTCTTTAAAGCCAACGATGGCAATAGCCTTACGCTTACCTAACAGTTTGGAAAGTGTTATTTTTAATGCTTTTGCTGCGTGAGGATTATGAGCGCCATCAATAAGAAATGTTGGAGACTTGCCTATCACTTCCATTCTACCTTTAAAATCTACTTTCTTTAGCCCCTCTTCTATTGCTGTCTCTTTTATAGTATGCGTCTTTGATAGCACGTCAATGGCTTTTATTGCCGTTACCGCATTTAAGACCTGATACTCACCGATAAGGTTTGTTGAATATTCTTTCCCATCATAATGAAAAATTGTCCCATCTAGCGTTAGGTTGTAATCAGAAACATGGTCTACCCGAAAGACGGTAGCGTTTTTTCTACTAGCTACTGCTTCAATCACTTCATTTACCTCTGAGTTTTGATTGGCATTAATTACAAGGCCATTCTCTTTTATGATACCTGCCTTATCAAAGGCAATTTTGCCAAGCGTACTACCCAGTATTTCGCTATGGTCAAAACCTATTGGCGTAATAACACTCACGAGACTCTTCTCAATGACATTGGTCGAATCGTATCGTCCGCCAATTCCAACTTCTAAGACGACAAAATCTACCTTTTTTTCTTGAAAATATAAAAAGGATGCAATCATATATTTCGAAAAAAGAGTTAGTCTTCTATACCCTTTTGCCATCATCTGCTCTTCTTCTGAGTCAATACGGTGAAAGAGAGATTGCAGTTTTTTTTCGCTAATAAGCGTATTATTTATCCTTATTCTCTCCGTATGAGTAGTAAGATGAGGGGACGTGAAAAGACCAACTTTATAGCCTGATGCGGATAGAATACTAGATATCATGGCAGAGGTAGAGCCTTTCCCATTTGTTCCAGCAACGTGGATAAATTGTAGGTCTTTTTCTGGACTTCCTAATTTCGTCAAAAGATAGGAAGCACTTTCTATTGAATGCTCCCTACCCGCTTTATACTCTTTATAGATAAGTTTATCGTTTTTCATCCGATACCTTCGTCTTAACAACAGCTAACTTCTCCTTTAATTCTTTCAGAATATCATTATGCTTTTCTAACTTTTCTTTTTCAGCAAGCACTAGTTTTTCTGGGGCTTTGCTTGTAAAACCAACATTGTTAAGTTTTCCCTCTGCCCTTTTAATTTCAGAAATCGTACTTTCAATCTCAACATGAAGTCTCTCTAACTCTTTGTTGTAATCAATAAGATCATCAAGTGGTAGAGATAGTGTCATGCTATCCAGTACAATACTAGCTGAATTCTCTACTTCACCTTCTGCTTTAATCACTTCAGTGATTCCAGATAGTCTGTAGAAATAATCGGCGTTTTCTATTATCCTATCCGCATAAGAATCCTTGGCTTCGATAAATAATCTGCTTTTCTTAGATACTGGAATATCCATCTCAACTCTTAAGTTTCTTATCTTTCGAATGGCATCCATGATGTCTTCCATCATATTGTTAGTGGTATCGATGTGTCGTATTTCTGGCCATTTGCTTACGATTAAGTCCGTATCAACTCCTGGAATCGCTTGATATATTTCTTCCGTAATAAACGGCATAAATGGATGAAGCAGTTTTAGCATATCTTTTAGTACGGTAACAAGAATTGCCATCTTTTGATTCTTAATCGCCATGTCATCGCTGTACACACCGTGTTTCGAGAGTTCAATATACCAATCACAGTATTTATTCCAAACGAATTCCACAACTTCATTTGATGCCATACCCAGTTCATACTTTTCTATCAATTCAGTTACATTCTTAGTCGTTTTATCGAGTTCTCCTAGAATCCAAGTATCGGCAGTATCTAGCTTGTCAAAATCTATTGCGAGGTCTGAATTGTTTAAATTGGATAACACAAACCGAGACGCATTCCAAAGTTTATTTGCAAAGTTTCTAGCACTCTCAACTTTCTCAATGGAAAATCTGGTATCGCTACCGGCGCTAATTCCATTCACTAACATAAATCGAAGTGCATCTGCACCGTATTCATCAATAATGTCGATTGGATCCGTTCCGTTGCCCAGTGATTTAGAAACCTTCCTACCGTACTTATCTCGAACAATACCATTTATTAATGTCGTATGAAATGGTGCCACTTTCATCTCTTTTAATCCAGAGAACATCATCCTCGCTACCCAGAAGAATATGATGTCATAGCCTGTTACGAGTACATCGGTTGGATAGAAGTATTCCAGTTCTCTCGTCTTCTCTGGCCAACCTAATGTTGAGAAAGGCCAAAGGGCTGATGAGAACCATGTATCAAGTACATCTTCATCTTGCCTTATGTTGTTACTTGAACACTTCTCGCATACGGTAACATCTTCTCTAGAAACATTGATATGTCCACATTCATCGCAGTAGTATGCAGGAATTCGATGCCCCCACCAAAGCTGTCTCGAAATGCACCAATCTCTAATATTTTCTAACCAGTTCATATACGTCTTTGTATACTTTTCTGGTACAAATTTCATCTCGCCATTGGTAACGCTCTCAATAGCAGGTTCTGCTAAAGGCTTCATATCAACAAACCACTGATCGCTAATCCTTGGTTCAATCGCATTATCACATCGGTAGCAATGTCCTACGTTGTGGTCATGTTTTTTTATTTTAACAAGACAACCTTCCTTTTCTAAATCTTCTACTATTTGTTTTCTCGCTTCATAACGAGTAAGGCCTTCGTACTTACCACCGCGCTTATTGATCTTAGCGTCATCGGTAAATATGTTGATAAACTCAAGGTTGTGTCTTTTTCCAATCTCATAGTCATTCGGGTCATGTGATGGGGTTACTTTTAGCGCACCTGTACCAGTTTCTAAGTCTACATAGTTATCACCAATAATTGGTATTATTCTGCCTACTAGCGGTAGTATAGCATTTTTACCGATGAGATGTTTATATCGATCATCATCAGGATTGACTGCTATCGCCGTATCACCGAGCATTGTTTCCGGTCGCGTAGTTGCGATCTCAAGGCTAACGTCCATGCCTTCAATAGGATACTTTACATGGTAGAAGTTGCCTTCTTCAAGCGCGTGCTCAACTTCAGCATCCGAAAGCGACGTCCTACAATCAGGACACCAATTTATGATTCTGTTTCCTCGGTATATAAGACCCTCTTCATACATCTTAATAAAAACTTCTTTTACCGCTTTATTGCAACCTTCATCCATTGTAAAGCGCTCTTTATCCCAGTCACAACTATTGCCTAGTTTTTTCATCTGAGAAACAATCGATCCACCGTATTCCTCTTTCCATTTCCACGCATACTCAAGGAATTCTTCTCTCGTTAAATCCTGCTTCGTTCTACCTTCTTTTTTGTGAATCATATCAAGGATTTTAACCTCTGTTGCAATAGACGCGTGATCTGTTCCTGGCAACCAAAGAGTCTCATAACCCTGCATTCGTTTAGTCCTAATTAAAATATCTTGCAATGTATGATTTAACGCATGTCCTTCATGAAGTTTTCCCGTAATATTTGGAGGGGGAAGGACAATGGTAAACGGCTCCTTATCTTCATTGACTTTTGCTTTAAAATGTCCTTTTTCCATCCACATGTTGTAAATTCGTTCTTCAAATTCTTTTGGGTTATAATTCTTTTGCATGTTTCCTCCTTAAAAAAATAAAAAGGCCTACCATCCCTAAGGGACGAAAGACCGTGGTACCACCCTAATTCCATTTCTGGCTCTTACATAGCTATATAGCGCAACCTTTTATTTCTAAAAAGCAACCTTCTGCTTACACGTACTTAAGGATTTCTCAGCAACTACCTCTCTCTACAAAGCGTTATAAACATACTCCTCTTTTATCATCGAACTTGTAACTAGTGTATTATAGAATACTACAATTGTCAATATAACAAACCTAGTAAAACTCATCCAATAATGGACGTCTAGATTAAATAGTCATTCGCTGATACCAAATCATATTCTGGCAACGCTTCAAAAAATAGATTAAGCAGGTTGAGATGTGCTGCTCCATAAATGACTAAAAGCCGATCCTTTGATGTTAGTGGGATTCGTTGTATATTTCTAAAAATTTTTAAATTTCTACTAAACCACCTACCTGTTTCAAATTTAACACCTAAGAAATCGCCTTCCCTACTTTCATATTTAAAAGGAGATGTTAAGTACATTCCTAAGTCTTTTTTTATCCTCTCAGGACTATTTAATCTACGTAGCTCCGCTAAGATTCCTTCTTGTTTAAAGATACAATTATTATCAATTACTGTATGTGTTTCGATATATTCCCCAAGCTTATTTAATTCCGTTTTATCTTCATTGGAAAGCAATTGATTGATATCAGAATCAAAATCACCCCACTCATTAACACAATATACTTTTTTTAGATTCATTTTTTTTGCTATTCGAAAGCCTATTTGTTCGCGCTCGGTTCTATGTAACACATAGTCATTATTTAAAAATTTTAAATAATGTTCATTCGTTTCCTCTTGCTGTTCTGAAAAGATTTCTATCGCAACAGCTGTTGGTTTAAACGCTGCCAATTTCTCTATAATTTGTTCTATTTCAGCTTGATATCTATCCTCTAGAACATCGATTTGTTCTGACTTATCAAACTGTTGAACATCAAGATTTGGAAAACTAAAATGAAATACTCCCAGTGTTAACACTTGTATAGTTTCTATTGTTGACATAATTTCTTCCTTTCTATAAACGACCTACTCTCTTCTCTATCCTTAAATATATAGATTTTTTTGCCAGAATATGAATCGAAAAACACGATAATTCTATCTAGTAAAGCTTATCTTCTCGCTCTATAACCTTCTTTCGAAATACCTTGAACGCTGTTGGAAGGGTAATCTCAGAAATCAATTCACGCTCTACCCACTGCGATGTACTTTTGTTCTTACAAGATTCCACTTCAACTTCCCATGAAATC
>PDWI01006316.1_pt1 | contig 14941 bp, 12 predicted proteins | sample 1430891 | NCBI WGS metagenome assembly PDWI01 (sample SAMN01162508, study PRJNA174530) | Oral metagenome, whole genome shotgun sequencing project. | biome: Marine environment; feature: Marine mammal; material: Swab sample of the gingival sulcus; isolation source: swab sample of gingival sulcus... | reverse complement strand
TAGTAAAACAATTTAAAATTCTACCAAAGTCTAAATAACTATCAAATTACTACTCATATTTGATCTAGTAAATTGATAAATATATTATACGAGGAAAATAGATGAAAAAAAAGATTTTTTTGCTTAGTTTAGTTTCAGTTTCTGCTTTGAGTGGTTTAGCAAAAGAGGAGCTTACAGTTTATACTTATAGTTCATTTACATCAGACTGGGGTCCAGGGCCAAATATCAAAAAAAGTTTTGAAAAAGATTGCAATTGTACTCTAAATTTTATAGCCCTTGATGATGGTGCGTCAATATTAAGTCGCCTTAAGTTAGAGGGTAAAAACACAAAAGCTGATGTGGTTTTAGGGCTTGATACCAATCTCATAGAACCAACTTTAAAAACAGGACTTATCGCAAAACATAATCAAGATACAATAAAACTAACTCTTCCGGTAAAATGGGAGAGCGAGTATTTTATCCCTTATGATTATGGATATTATGCTTTTGTATATGATAGCAATAAGACAAAAAATGTACCAAGTAGCATGGAAGAGTTTTTAAATGATAAATCAAAAATCATCTATCAAAATCCACGCACTTCAACGGTTGGTTTAGGTTTAGTTTTATGGCTTGAAAAGCTTTATGGCAAAGATAGCACAAAAGCTTGGGAGAAAATTGCTAAAAAAACTGTAACTGTTACAAAGGGCTGGAGCGAGGCTTATGGTATGTTTTTAAAAGGCGAAAGTGATTTTGTACTCTCATACACCACAAGTCCAGCTTATCACATGGTGGCTGAAAAGAAGAACAATTATAAAGCGATTTCGTTTAAAGAGGGCAACTATATGCAAACTGAAATCGCAGCAAAGCTAAACACAACTAAGCATGAAAAACTAGCAAATAGGTTCATGAAATTTATCTTAAGTAAAGATTTTCAAACTCATATCCCAACAGGAAACTGGATGTATCCTGTAATCGATGTGGAGCTTCCAAAAGAGTTTTCAAGCCTTCCAAGTGTAAAACCACTTGAGCTAAGCCCAAAAGATGTGGCAAAAAACACAAAAGCATGGATAAAAACTTGGCAAAAAGCTAGTAGCAAATAATGCTTTTTGGCGTCATTTTAGCAAGTGCCATTTTTTTAATGGTACTTGCTTGTTTGCTTTCACTTTTTTTTGTTAGTGAGGGCTTAGATTTTTTTACACTTTTAAATGACGAATATATTTTACATCTGTTAAATTTTAGTATTTTTCAAGCTTTTTTATCGATGATTTTGAGTGTAATTTTTGGCGTTTTTTTATCTTTAGCTCTGTATCGGCGAAATTTTTTTGCTAAGAAATACCTACTTACGCTTTTTAATATAACTTTTGTAATGCCTGTTTTAATAGCTGTTTTTGGCATAGTTGCAATTTATGGCAATAGTGGGCTTATAAACTCATTTTTTAGCAAAAATATTTTAAATATTTACGGACTTAATGGTATACTTTTGGCTCATCTTTTTTTTAATATTCCATTGTGTGCTAAAATTTTTTATGAAAGCCTAAGTTTAATTGATACCCATCAGCATCAAATCGCCACTCAACTTGGCTTGAATGCTTGGCAAAAATTTTTATACTTAGAATTGCCTGTTTTAAAGCAAGTCATGCCCCATGTGGCAAGTTTGGTTTTTGTTTTGTGTTTTACTAGTTTTGCTATCGTTTTAGCTTTGGGTGGTGGGGCAAAATATACGACCATCGAAGTTGCGATTTATCAAGCAATTAAATATGATTTTGATTTGCAAATGGCTGGGTTTTTATCTCTTTTGCAAGTTTTTATCTGTGTTATTTTAGCGTTTTTAACTCAAAAATTTTCAAAAAATATTAAAAATAAGAGTTTCAAAGATAAAAATAGTGCCATTTTTATCGATAGCAAAATTTTAAAAATTTTAGATTTTTTTGCGATTTTTTTTGCGATTTGGTTCATTATTCCGCCTTTAATATCTGTCGTTTATGAGGGCATTAATGCGAAATTTTTTGAAAATATTTTAAGTAGTGAGTTTTTACATGCTTTAAAAAATTCACTACTAATTGGGATTTTTTCATCATTTTTAAGTGTTGTTTTTGGTATTTTTATAATTTTTGCAAGTAGAAATTATCGCCTAAAAAACCAAGCAAAAAAGGCGAGTTTGCTTGAAGGTTTTGGCTCCGTTATACTTATAGTGCCAAGCATTGTAGTAAGCACAGGTGCTTTTATTTTGTTAAACAAATATGTAAATGTGTTTGAGTATGCGTTTTATTTTGTGGTTTTTACAAATTCACTTATGGCGCTTCCATTTGTCATTAGAAGTTTAAGCCAAGCATTTTTTAGTATCGAACAAGAGTATAAAAACTTATGCCAAAGTTTGGGAATTTTTGGCTTAAATAGGCTAAGATTAGTAGAGTTTAAAGCCCTAAAAAAACCAATCTCAAGCGCCATTGGACTTAGTTTTATACTCTCGTTTGGAGACTTAAGTGTCATCTCTATTTTTGGCTCAAATGATTTTAAGACTTTGCCATTTTTACTTTACGCACAGTTAGGCTCATATCAAATGCAAAAAGCCTCAGTGAGTGCTTTAATCTTACTTTTAGTAAGCCTTTTTTCATACTCATTGATACAAAATATTTTTACAAGGAAAAGTGATGTTGGTGGTTGAAAATTTACGATATGATTATGAAGAGATGAAAATGGATTTTAATTTTGAGGCAAAAAAAGGCGAAATAGTTGCTATTTTAGGCAAAAGTGGCGCTGGAAAAAGTACACTTCTTTCGTTAATTGCTGGTTTTTTAACCCCCATTTCAGGCGATATAAAAATAGATAATAATTCCATATTAAATGAACCTATCCACAAGCGAGATATTTCGATTTTATTTCAAGAAAATAATCTTTTTGCCCATTTAAACTTATACCAAAACATCGCACTTGGCATAAATCCAAAACTAAAACTAAGTGAAATCGAAAAGCAAAATTTAGAAAATTTAGCCAAAAAATTACAAATAAATTCTTTACTAAAACAACTGCCACACGAAGTCTCAGGCGGACAAAAACAACGCGTCGCACTTTGCAGAACGATTTTAAGAAAAAAATCCATCTTACTCTTAGACGAGCCATTTTCAGCATTAGACGAGAGTTTAAGAAATGAACTACTTTATTTGATAAAAGAGATTTGCATAAAAGAAAACCTATGTGTTTTAATGGTAACCCACAACAAAAATGACGCCAAAAAAGTGGCATCAAAAACATTAGTGGTTGAGAATGGTAAAATTATAAAAGAGTATGTTTAAATAATATATTTTTATGATTTTATTTAAAAAATTTAATAAAATTTCTAATTTTTTCATAAAAAATCCCTTTAAAATCCTTTTTATTTTTTATAATTTCGCTAGATTTTAACTTTTTTAAAAGGAGTCTAATATGTCTTTTAGATTGGAGCATGATTTTATTGGAGATAAAGAGATCTCTAACGATTGCTATTATGGTGTGCAAACTTGCAGAGCGTTGGAAAATTTTGAGATGAGCGGTAGGAAGCTTAGTGATTATCCATTTTTTGTAAAAGCTTTTGCCCAAGTTAAAAAAGCGGCAGCTTTAGCAAATAAGCAAGTAGGTGTTTTAGACGCTGATAAAGCAGATGCTATCGCACAAGCTTGCGATAAGATAATAGCTGGGGAGTATTTGGATCAGTTTGTAGTCGATATGATACAAGGTGGGGCAGGAACAAGTACAAATATGAATGCAAATGAAGTCATTACTAATGTTGCCCTTGAGATTATGGGGCATAAAAAAGGTGAGTATGAGTATTTGCATCCAAACGACCACACAAACCTAGGTCAAAGCACAAACGACACATATCCAAGTTCTATAAAAGTTGCAGCTTATACAAAACTTAACGATTTGCTAGACGCTATGGAGCTTTTAAAAAATGAGCTAACTAAAAAAGGCGAAGAGTACAAAGATGTGATAAAGATGGGAAGAACTGAACTTGAAGACGCAGTTCCGACAACTTTAGGTAACACCTTTAAAGCATTTGCAAGTTATATAAAAAGCGATATTGAAAAAGTAAAAAGAGCACAAGAGGCTATGAGTTCTCTTAACATGGGCGCAACTGCCATAGGAACTGGTATAAACTGCCATCCAAAATATAAAGAGGCAGTGCATAAAATATTAAGCGAAGTTACAGGTCATGAGTTTTTGCCAGCTGAAGATTTTGTAGCAGCTACTCAAGATACTGCTGATTTTGTTTATGTAAGCGGTATTTTAAAGACTTCTGCGGTTAGACTAAGTAAGATAGCAAATGACTTAAGATTAATGAACGCAGGACCAAGATGTGGTTTTGCTGAGATAAACTTACCGCAAATGCAGCCTGGAAGCTCTATCATGCCAGGAAAAGTAAATCCTGTAATCGCTGAAGTTGTAGGTGAGGCTTGCTATGAGGTTATCGGTAATGATGTTACTATCATGCTTTGTGCTGAAAGAGGAGAATTTGAGCTTAATGCATTTGAGCCGGGAATTGCATTTGGACTTTTAAACTCAATCATTATTTTAGAAAATGCTATGAAGACACTCGCAACTAAGGCTATTAGAGATTTAACTGCTAACAAAGAGGCTTGCTTGAAATCTGTTTTAAATTCTGTTGGAATTGTTACTGCATTTAATCCTTATATTGGCTATGAAAAGTCAGCAAGTATTGCAAAAGAGGCTTTACAGACTGGTAAAAGAGTTGGAGATATATGCCTTGAGAGAGGATATTTAAGTAAAGAAGAGATTGATAAGATATTGGACCCAAAAAATATGCTTGACCCACACATGGGAGAGTAGGTTTAAAGGCAAGATTTTCTTGCCTTTTTTGTATGTAAAATAAAATTTTTAAGGAGGAGCAAATGGACTTTCATTTGATTTTAGAACTTATTGTGCTTTTTGGTGCAATATTTTTAGGTGTTAGACTTGGTGGCATGGCTATTGGCTATGCAGGTGGTCTTGGAGTTGTGGTTTTGACTTTAGGACTTGGATTAAAATCAGGAAGCATTCCTTGGGATGTTATTTTGATTATCATGTCAGTAATTGCAGCAATTACTGCTATGCAAGTGGCTGGTGGACTTGATTATTTGGTAAAACTTGCTTCAAGAGTGCTTAGAAACAATCCAAAATATATAAACTTTCTAGCTCCAACTGTTACATATCTGCTTACTTTATTTGCAGGAACAGGACACACTGCCTTTTCTATGATTCCAGTTATCACAGAAGTTGCAAAATCTCAAAACATAAAGCCTAGTGTGCCTTTGAGCATTGGAGTTGTGGCAAGTCAGATAGGCATTACAGCAAGTCCTGTTTCAGCTGCGGTTGTATTTGCGGCAAGTGATATGGCACTTGGTGGGGTTGGCATTAGCTATCCTGTGCTGCTTGCTATTTGGATACCTACAACTTATGCTGGTTGTATGGTAACGGCACTTATAATGAACTTCTTTTGGAAGTTGGATTTGGATAAAGACCCGGTTTACCAAGAGAGATTAAAAGCTGGTGCTGTTAGTGAGGCAAAAAAAACTGATGCTGAGACAAAAGTGTTACCAGAAGGTGCAGCAACCTCTGTTTTAATATTTTTAATTGGTGTTTTAGCAGTTGTGTTTTATGCGACAGCCATTAGTAAAAATGTTGGATTAATTACTGATATTAAGCTTCCTAGAAATGATGCCATTATGAGTACCATGATGATTATCGCTACACTTATTGCTATCATTTGTAAAGTTGATATAAACAAACTTCCATCAACCAATACCTTTAAAAGCGGTATGACAGCTTGCGTTTGTGTTTTGGGTGTGGCTTGGCTTGGCGATACATTTGTAGTAAATCATAAAGACGCTATCAAAGCTTTTGCTGGCAATTTGGTTGGCGACTATCCAGCACTTTTATCTGTTGCTCTGTTTTTTGCAAGTATGCTTTTATACTCACAAGCTGCAACTGCAAAAGCTCTAATCCCAACTGTTATCGCAGCACTTGGCATTACAGCAACTAATAATGGAGACGCTTATATAATCGTAGCATCATTTGCAGCAGTTTCTGCTCTGTTTGTTTTACCTACTTATCCAACACTTTTAGGTGCGGTTCAAATGGATGATACAGGAACAACAAGAATAGGAAAATATGTTTTTAATCACTCATTTTTTATCCCAGGTGTTTTAGCTATTGCATTTTCAGTTATTTTTGGTTTTATAGTAGCACCTATACTATTATAAACTAACATGTAAAGGCTTTTAAAGTCTTTACATGTATTTTTTTGCTACAATATATCGCAAAAAAAAGGTTTTTTTGCGATATGAGAATTTTTATACTATTTTTTTTACTTTTTACTTTTTCTTTTAGCCAAAAACAAGTTTTGATTTTAAACTCATACCATAAAGGTTTTGAATGGAGTGATGAGGTAATTGGAGGCATTGAAAATGTTTTTAAAAACAAAAATGACATTGATATAAATATTTTGTATATGGACTCAAAACGCATAAATTCAGAAGATTACTTTGCAAAGATAGGTGAACTTTACAAAATCCAACTTGACAATCGTAATTATGATTTAATAATCGCTGTCGATACATTTGCTTATAATTTTGTTTTAAAATATTATCATAAACTATTTAAATATGAAAAAATACTTTTTACAGGTCAAGAGAGTTTTAATGAACAAAAGATTATAGATTTAGGTTTAGAAGATAGGGTTTTTGGAATTTTGGAAAAAAGAGCTATTAAGCAAAATTTTTCTCTCATTTTAAAACTGATACCAAACTTAAAAAAACTTTACATTGTAAATGACGGTAGCGATAATGGAAATGACACAAATCCATTTATCTTAGAACAGATAAAAAAGTATAAAAATAGATTTGAAATCATTTATATAAGAAAATCGACTTTGCAAGATTTAAAAAAACTTTTCTCTCAAAAAAATAAAAATGAAGCACTACTTTTTATAAGATTTTATAACGACAAAGATAAAAAATTATATAAAAATACTCAAATAGCTTCCATGATAAATGATGCCAAAATACCTGTATTTGCAACCGATACGCTATTTTTAGGTAAAGGCATTCTTGGAGGAGAGTTAGTCGATATAAAAAAACTTGGCACAAAAACAGGCAAAATGGCACTTGACATTTTAAATGACAAAGTAAAACCTCTAAGTATAGATACATTTGATGGTATAATGACGGCATTTGATTTTAAAAAAGTGCAATATTTTAGTCCCGATGTAAAGATTAATTTTGATAGTAAATTTATCAATACTCCGCTTAGTTTTTTTGAAAAACACAAGATTTTAATAAATAATATTTTTATTATATCGCCTTTTTTGGTACTTTTGATTGTGATATTAATCTATAATATCTACAAAAGAATAAAAAGCGAAAAAAAGCTAAAAATAGTCCAAGAAGAGGAAAATAAACATAAGCAGTTTGTAATCCAACAATCAAAACTGGCTGAAATTGGCGAAATTTTTAGCTCCATTGCCCATCAGTGGAAAAATCCTTTAGTTGAAATCTCTTCCATCGCTCAAGAGCATTTTTATAAAAACAGTAACACAAAAAATAGCTCTTATGTTGATGATATTATGGTGCAAGTTACTTATATGAGCGACACCATAAATGAGTTTCAAAATTTCATCACAGTATCACAAGAAAAGAGTCTGTTTTGTGTATCAGAGTGCATTGATACGATAATGCGGATTATGGCTCATAGTATAAAATACAACTACATAGATGTAAAAATAAATAAAATAGGAAGTGAAAATTTTATGGTATTAGGCTATAAAAATGAGTTCATGCAGACAATTTTAAATATTTTTAATAATGCAAAAGACCAAATAGTAGAGCAAAGAGAACAAAAGCTTATCAAAAGAGGTGAGATTATAATCGATATTTATAAAAAGGATAGTCAAGTTGTGCTTTTTATAAAAGATAATGGCGGTGGCATAAAAAATGAAAATATAGAGCATATTTTTAAAGCTTACTTTACAACAAAACCAAATGGACACGGCATAGGACTTTACATGTCAAAGCTCATAATTGAGGATAAAATGAACGGAAAAATTGAGGCAAAAAACTGCAAAAATGGTGCATGTTTTAGCATAACATTGGAGAGTAGATGAAGATATTATTGCTTGAAGACAATGACAGATTGGCAAATTTGATAAAAGATGTTTTACAAAAAGATGGCTATCAAGTCGATATTTGTAATGACGGAGAAAAAGCCCTTGATATGCTAGCAAATGGTTACAGATGCTACATTTTAGATATAAATGTGCCGTCAATTGATGGCATTAGCATACTAAAGACTATAAGAATGTATCACAAAATTATTCCTATTATTATAATTAGCTCAAATCATGATTTAGATAAAATAAAACAAGCTTATGAGTTAGGTTGTGATGATTATCTAAAAAAACCTTTTTATATGTATGAGTTATCTCAAAAGGTAAAAAAACTACTTTTTTCAAATAAGCAAATTGTAAATTTGTGGGGCGATTTTTACTATGATGTAAATGCTAAAAGGCTTTATCAAAATGGAAAAGAAGATATTAAACTTGCAAAAAAAGAGATACTTTTTTTTGAACTCTTTTTAAAGGATAAAAAAAGAACTGTAAGTTATGAGCAGATGCAAGAGTACGTTTGGGAAGGATATGAAACAAATGCTGAAAATATACGAGCGCTCATAAAAAGACTTAGAAAAAAACTCCCAAAAGGAGCGATTGAATCGGTTAAAGATATAGGATATAGGCTAGGAAATTTTTAAGGTTTTTGTTCATTTTATGTTTTATACCATTTCAAACAATAACTAAATTCTGTAAGCTCAAATAAAATATAAAAATATCATTTTGTAAAAATCTTCATAATCTAGCACTTATTTGTTGCTTATAGTCTTTAGATATTGTTTGATTTGGTATCATTTTTAATCCAAATACTCCTCATTCATAAAGCTACTTAAATGAATATTTTCAAATGCTGATTTTAAAGAAACAAAAAGTTTTGGGTGTTCGCTTTCAAATTTGGCTAGAAGTTCTTTTGTTTCAGCTCTTGCGTGGGGCATTTTTATGTCAAATCTCATGGCAGGACATGCTTCGTCTCCGATGACTTGTAAGTTATTTTTAATGGCATTGTCTCGCAGTTGGCGTTCTCTTGTGTGGATTAGTGGGCGGATTACGATAAGTCCGTTTCCAGCAGTGTATTTTGGAGCTAATGAACGCAAAGCACCGTTGTAGATAAAATTCATAAAAAAGCTCTCGGCTGCGTCATCTAGGTGGTGGGCGATTGCTACTTTATTGTAGCCGTTTTCAAGTGCATAAGTATAAAGTGCTCCTCTTCTCATGCGTGAAAAAAAGCTACAAAATGATGAATTTTTTCTGATTTTATCTTTTGCTAGTTCATAAGTGTTTGTATTTACTATTTCATGGTCTATGCCATGTGTGATACAGTGATTGTGTAAAGCGGTGTAATCTTCGCCCATGCCGTAGCTTATGGTTACTGCTTTAAGTTTAAATTTAAATGGTGCGATATTTTGCATTCTTTTTAGTAAATGAACCAAAGCCAAGCTATCTTTTCCTCCACTAAGCCCAAGTAAAACTCTGTCTCCATCGACTACCATTTCATATCTAGCATTTGCTTTGCTACATTGGCTGATTAACTTTTTACTTAAATTTATCATTATATTCCCTTCTTTTAAAGCGACATTTTAACACGATTTTGTTTCATAAGAGATTAACGCCCAATAAACATAATCTTTGTTTGTTTGATTTTTTAGCTTTTTTTCATAATACTCACTTAGCCTTCTCTGTTCTGTGTCATTAATATCGCCCAAATCAAAACGTATTTTTTCTAAAAATTCCTCTAGGCTTAGTCCATTAAAACGGTTGTTTTCACTTCTTATAAAATCAACCTTAGCCAAAATTTTCATCTGATGTAAGATGTTTACAATATACATATAGTTTGGTTTTTGCTCAATCGGAGTGTCAAGAAGATTTAAAATCTCTTCATCGATAAATGAACCATCAACTTTGCTAGTTAGATAGATTTTCTTAGCCTTTTTATTTAACATTTTTAAAAATGAACCAATATCTTCAACCATCGTACATCTTGAGGCGATTAAAATATCGCATTTTGGCACATCGCTCCAATCTTCATAAAAAGATTTTTGCAAAGTTTTTACATTTATTAAGCCTTTTTCTTGTGCATTTTGAGTTACGCATTCGAGCATTTTTGGTGAAAAATCAAGACAATAGACTTGCTTCATTTTTGGTGCCAAACTAATGCCAAAAGTTCCAGGTCCACAGCCGATATCTAAAAGAGTTTTGGCGTCACCAAGCTCAATTTTTTCTAAAAATTCTTTTACATAAATGCTTGTAAAAACTCTATCGTTTAATGCTTTTGATTTTTTATCCCAATGGACTGCTAGTTTTGGGGCAAATGATGATTTTTCTTGTTGTAAAGTGTATAATTTTGCAAAATCAATTTGGTCTAAATTTGATTTGTTTAGCATATTGTTTCCCTTTTTTATTTTTTTTGGTACTATAACTTTACTAAAATTAACTTAAAATATGATATACTAACGAAGTAATTTAAGTAATAAAGAATAGGTCTATGTTTGAAAAGATTTTAAATTTAAGTGATGACTTAGTTTTGTTGTTAAATGATGATTTTTCTATCAGTTGGTCAAATCTTGCTTTTTGTGAATTTCAAAAAGATTATGAAATCGAAAAGTTAAGTGATTTTATAGCAATTGATAATTTGCACTATGACTTTAAGTCTAAAGATGATGTTTATGAGTTTGAGCATTTTTTTGGTGGTGCAAAATTTAAAATCAAGCTTTCACGCACTTTTAAAAATGACAAATTTGATACATTTATGCTTATATGTAAAAAAATTGTTTGTGAAGAGATAATATATGATTTAACATATATTGACCCTATAACGCAGGGTGGCAATAGGCAGCTTAATATTAAAAGAATTGACGATTTTTTCGAACAAAGAGTTAAAAATCCAAATCTAAAAATGATTTTATTTGGCATAGATTTTAAACATTTCAATAGAATTGATTATTTTTATGGTTATGATGTTGGCGATAAGGTTTTAAGGTATATTGTAAAATCTTTAGAGAGTTTAAGTCCTAATGCTATGATTGGTAGGGTCTCTGGTAGCACAATTGTCGCAAAATATATCTATGAAGATGATGGTGATGTTGAAGTTTATACTAAAAAGGTGACTGATATTTTCAAACAACCTGTGATAATAGATGAAAATACTAGCGTGAATCTTTTGGCATATATTGGTGTTGTAATTTTACCACAAGACGGAAAAGATAAACATGAGGCTTTAAAAAATCTAAGCATAGCCAATAGAGAAGCAAAAAAACACTATGAGCAAGTATCTTTGGTTTTTTTTGATAATAAATTTAATCTAGAAATTGATGAAAATTTACATATAGAAAAAAGATTAAATGAAGCTATAAAAAATGAACAATTCGAACTATATTATCAGCCAAAGATAGATTTGGAGAGCAAAAAAATATATGGATTTGAGGCATTGCTTAGGTGGAACGACCCAGAGTTTGGTAATATTTCACCTATGAAGTTTATCCCTGTATCAGAATATACTGGGCAAATCATTCAGATTGGCGCATGGGTTTTAAGACAAGTTTGTTTGCAAAGTAAGATTTGGAAAAAACAAGGATACAATTTTAAAACTTCATTAAATGTCTCAATAAGACAACTTGAAGATCCAAATTTTATAAACATAGTTAAAAACACAATAAATGAAACCAAAGCTGACACTTCTTTGATAGAGTTAGAGGTGACAGAGAGTGTTTTATGTGAAAATTTAGAAGAGATTATTGTTTTACTTAACAAAATTAAAAAATTAGGTTTTACTATCTCACTTGATGATTTTGGCACAGGTTACTCTTCACTTTCATATTTAAGAAAAATTCCAATTGATTTTTTAAAAGTCGATAGGGCTTTTATGCAAAATATATGTACGCATACTCAAGATGCAGCCATAGCCAAAGCTATCATTACTTTAGCCAAAGAGTTGTCATTAAAAGTGGTTGCAGAGGGTGCAGAAGAGAAAGGTCAGATACAATTTTTAGAAAATTTATATTGTGATTATGTTCAAGGATTTTACTATTATGAGCCTATGAATTTAAATAGTGTAAACGAACTTTTAAAAACATCACCTGAAAAATTATTAGCCAATACTCTTTTTTAATTTTATTAGTTTAAATGTTAAAAAAATCGCTTTTAATTTTTATTTTATCTACCGTTTTTATAGGTTGCTATGATGAAAATGAACTTATAAAGCCACATAAAACTTCATATATAAAGAAAGATTATGAGCCACTTGAATATTTAAATAAATATAGAACAAAATCTGAACTAGTGGAGTTTAAGAAAAATAATATTTTAACTAAAGCTGCGAAAAATCATGCAATCTATGAGGCTAAAAATCGTCATCATGGGCATAATGAAGATAAAAATAATAAGTATTTTACAGGGCAAAATCCTCAACAAAGGTCACTATACGCAGGATATGATAGTAAAATGACATCAGAAAATATCTCCTATAGGCAAGATTTGATATCTTCTATCGATAGTTTGTTTACGGCAATTTATCATAGATTTGGTTTTTTGGATTTTAACAAAGATGAGATGGGATTTTTTCATGCTGAAGATAAAAATTATAGTGCAAATGTTTTTGTTATGGGAAATAGTAAGCTAAATGAGATTTGCAAAAATGGAGGCGATAAAAATCCAAGAAGATTTTATAAAGATATTTGCAAAAATAACTCCATAAAAATTTCAGAGCAAAATTTTAAAAATGCTATTAAGTTTGAAAACCCAAGCGTAGTGCTTTTTCCAAGCGATGGAGAGATGGAAGCGATGAATTATTTTAGTGGTGAGAGTCCTGACCCTATGTCTGAGTGTAAGATTTTATCAAATCCAGTGAGTGTTAGTTTTTCGCCTTCAATTAAAAATATAAAAATGACAAGTTTTAAACTGTTTGATAAAAATGAACCTATAAAAGATATAAAAGTTTTAACTTACGCCAATGACACAAATAAAAGATTTAGTAAAAACGAATTTGCACTTTTTTCGCTTAAGCCGTTTGAGTTTGGTAAAAGCTATAAAGCTATTTTTGAGTATTCACAAGGTTCATTAAATGAAAAATTGCAGTGGAGTTTTAGGACAAAAGAGCCAGAAAATGACTATTTTTACGCAAAAGATAAGCAAAGTTATGCTATAAAATCAGATACTTACTATGATCTGTTTTTTGTGCCAAAAGATTGTAATGATATTTTAGAGCATTACTCATACTCAAGCATTGCAAAAGTTGAGTTTAAGCAAATCGGAACAAATTTTTTGCGTATAAAAGCCAGTGGATTTAGGGGAAGTAGGGTAGAGTTTACCGCTAAAGGCAAAAAGATTTATTTTGTCTTAACCTCTTCATCAAAAAATATAAAAAGTTATAAATATTATGGCTTAGTGTTGCTAGTATTGGCTTTTATTGTATTGTTATTTAAAGGAAAAAATTGAGAAATTATGTTTTATTATTAAAAAGAAATGAGATTGTACGCAATCTGCTTTTGGTAAATTTTTTATGTTGTTTTGGTGCATGGTTTGTGCATACTGCTATATATACTTTACTTATAGATTTAAACGCTCCTGTTTGGGTGCTTACTGTCACTGCGGCACTTTCATTTTTTTCAGGGGTTTTGTTAGCACCTATTACGGGGGCTATTGTAGATATGCTGCCAACAAAAAAACTGTTAATCTCAATGCTGATGATTGAGATTTTTACTGCAGTTTTGCTGCTTTTTATAAATTCGCTTGATTTTATTTGGCTTTTGTTTTTGATTCTTTTTATACGCATGAGTGCTGCTACTATATATTTTCAAGCCAATATGAGTATATTTCCAAAACTTCTAAGCACAAACGACTTGAAACTTACTAATGAACTAAACTCACTCTCATGGTCAGTGGCTTATGCGCTTGGTATGGCTATGGCTGGGTTAAGTGTGTATGTTTTTGGCATTAAAGTCTCTTTGGTTTCAAGTATGTTTTTTTATTTCATTGGAGTTTTTGTTCTGTTTAAGATAGCAGTGACAGATAGTGTGGAAGAAAACTCTGTAAAAATATGGCAAAATATAAAAGAGGGATTTTTATACATAAAACAAAAACCACTTTTGGTTCATTTGATACTTCTTCATGCAAGCGTCGGTATAACCTCTTATGATGCTCTAATAGCACTTTTGGTTAAATACAATTATTCATTAATCATTTCAACCGCTTTAGCAATCGGCTTAATAAATGCAATCCGCTCCATTGGACTTTTTATCGGCACAACTTACATGAGCCGTTTTGTAAACAAATCAAACCTTTCGTACTTTTTTATAGCACAAGGTTTTGGTATTTTGGCGTGGGCTGTTTTGCAGTACAACTTTTATCTAGGATTAGTAGGTTCATTTTGTGCAGGTTTTTTTATAGCAATTCTTTGGTCATTTACTTACACTCTCATACAAGAACACACAGACAAGAAATATTACGGCAGGGTAATCGCATATAATGACATGGTTTTTCTAAGCACAAGCACTGCTATATCATTAATAATAGGATTTTTATATGAAAACGGAGTAAACACATTTTTCATAACAACACTAATGGGAGTTTGTTTTTTTGGATTTGCTTTATATTATGGCTGGGTAAAAAGAAAATTCAACTTGAAATAGTAATATTATTACTCCACCAACAAATAATCTGAATAATTAAGCAGCATAACTAATACCAGGGTGCTTAAAAAAATTAGCAACTTTTTCTTGATTTTTAACTATATAATGCCACAAACAAACAAGACAATCTAATAAAAGTTTATCTTCTTAAATGCTATAATACTAAATAATTAATTTTGGAGAAAAGATTATGAGTAAA
>PDWI01011015.1_pt1 | contig 14942 bp, 9 predicted proteins | sample 1430891 | NCBI WGS metagenome assembly PDWI01 (sample SAMN01162508, study PRJNA174530) | Oral metagenome, whole genome shotgun sequencing project. | biome: Marine environment; feature: Marine mammal; material: Swab sample of the gingival sulcus; isolation source: swab sample of gingival sulcus... | reverse complement strand
AACTTTAAACTTTCAACATTTAACTTTCAACATTCACCTTGAGTATCAAAATTAATTTACCCTATGCAACCTTTCAATAAAAAGCATAGTCTTAGGAGCAAAAATTTAGCATAATGTAGAATTTTATTTGTACATTTGCTGAATATAAAATATGAGTTTAATTAAAATTATTTGTTTATGAAAAGAGTAAGTTTACTTCTCGCCCTTGGATTTCTAGGGCTTTCGACGTTCGCTCAGTACAATATCATTCCTGCTGAGCCAACATTTGAGGGGACAGAAAGAATAGCCGATCAAGGTTCTTTACACCCTCAAACACAATTAACTGAGAAAAACAAAAGTGCACAAGACGAGGGTACTGTTTTTTGGAGTGAAGATTTCGAAAATGGACTTCCTACAGGTTGGGAACTCAGCGATGATTCTCAAGACCAAATAGGAGGATGGATTTTAACAGACAGCTGTTATGGTGGAGCTTGGACTGCTTGTCCTTCTTCTCTTATTTATGGAGCAAATGCCCCTGAAGGCAACCACTTTATGAGTTTACCTTCCGATAACTATAACTGTACTTATTCTAACGGTGCGTTTGCTTGGGACGGTGAAGATAATTGGGTAGATGCAACTTTTAAAACAGCGTGGATTGACGTTTCTAACAAAGATAACATTCTTCTTAAATTTGCAACTTGGTTTAGAAACTTCCCTGGAGCAGGACACCAGGCACACTTCGATGTTAGCTTTAGAACTTCTTTGAGTGGTTCTTGGACACCAGATCCTATAAATGTTTTAATTGTAAACGAAGAGGCTGTAGGAACTAATGATACTCCTCCTGTTGCAAGTGGTGATGACCAAGTTTACTACTTTAAAAGAGACATCAGCCATATCGTAAATGGAGCAGATTCTCTTCAGATAAGTTTTAGAATCTTCGACGTATCTCAGTATCATGCTTCTATTGATGATATTCAATTAATCGAGCCTGTATCTAACGACATAGAGTTAGTAACGCCTTATGCTTGTAACTTTGGTGCATACACTATTTCTGCAAAAAATGCATCAGGTACAACAATATTCCCTTACTATAACACACACTATACTGAGGTTCCTTACAACGTTGCAAACCAAATTCACCTTGGAGCATATCTTAGACAAAATGGAGTTAGTGCAACTAACGCTACATTAACTGTTAAAATGGATAGTATGGGTGTAGAAGACGTACACACTTACAATTCTACAACTACCGTAGCTGATTTTACAGCTTCAGCTGATACTATTTTACTTTGTGATACAACAAATAATTTCGCAAACGCTCCTGTTTTCTATAGTCCTAATTTAGATTTAGACTTCTTTCAGAGCAACAACTTAATGACTGATGGTATTTCTTATGTATTTAAGTACGAAGCCTCAAGTGATGATGAAGATGTTGACCTAGAAAACAATACTGCAACTTTACCTTATGCACAAACTTATGGAAGATATTCTTACCATAACCAACCAGATATGGGAGTAAATGTACCTTACGCATACACTTTAGGTCGTTATCAAGCCGAAGCTGATGGAGACGCTATTATGAGTCCGTTTGACTTTTTAACAGATGAGACTAACTCTGACTTTAAGATTTATGGAGTTCGTGCATATATCGTTAACACAACCAACGAGAACTTTATGACTTTCAATGATCAAGGAGAAGGCGTTGCTGTAACACCAGTTATTTTTGTATGGAATCCTCAAGCCGGACAAGGCGGTGCTTGGGAAGAAATAACAGATATTGAGCCTGCCGAGCCTTATCACACTATCGTTCCTGAGGATATGGGTAAATTTTTATATTTAAAGTTCAACGAGGAAAATGTAAACGAATTCCCATTTAGCGATTTTCTAAACTACAAAGTTGGTCTTAAGGTTTATAGTTTCAACGGACAGAAATTCTCTATAGGAAGAGAAGATGCTCAAGAATACCCTCAAGCAGGAGGTACAGGTACTCACCTTACCAGTTCTACACATTATGGTATAGGTACAGGTGGTGCATTACTAATAGATGCTTATACTAAGTTAGAGCAATTTGAGCACGACAAAGTATCTTCCGGTGTAAGCGTAGAGCCAATCCATGTAGCTAACGACGTTAAGATATACCCTAACCCAACTAATGGTTTGGTTAACATCAAAAACGTAGAAGGTGCTACTATCGAGGTTTATTCTATCACAGGAAACTTGATTAAGACAATAAAGAGTAATGACGTTAATGTAAGTATCAACCTTTCAGGTTTATCTAAAGGAACTTACCTTATTAAGGTTATTAACGATACTGTTATCACTAAAAAAGTTAATTTAGTTAAATAATTAACTTTCAAAACAAAATAAAAAAGGCTGTCCTTAGGGATGGTCTTTTTTGTTTTTTAACACAGTTCTTCCTTTTTTATTATCTTTGATTCCTTTATAATTACAATGAACCACTTCGATAAAATTATACTGGGAATAGATCCGGGTACACAAATTATGGGCTATGGCATTATAGGAGTGTCTAAAAACAACCCAAGACTCATCGTTATGGGAACTGTAAACTTGAAAAAAATTACAGACCCTTACCTTAAACTAAAAATGATTTTTGAAAGAACACTCCATCTTATAGATGAATACAAGCCAGATGAATTAGCTATTGAGTCGCCTTTTTTAGGAAAAAACCCTCAGTCTATGCATAAATTGGGAAGAGCTCAAGGAGCTGCTATAGCGGCTTGTTTACAAAGAGAAATCAGCATCTCGGAATACGCTCCTCTTAAAATAAAACAAAGTATTACAGGTAATGGGAAAGCCGAAAAAATACAAGTCGCCAAAATATTACAAAAGATACTCAACTTCGACGAAATACCTAAAGATTTAGATGCGACAGATGGTTTAGCCGCTGCTCTTTGTCATTATTATCAAAGTAAAAATCCGGTTTCCGGGAAAAGCAGCTCTTGGAAAAGCTTCTTGAATACAAACAAAAATAGGATTGTCCGATAACACAACCGATACAATCCTATTTTAACGTGAATTCTGTTCAAATTAACATTCGCTCAAACAAGCTTTAATGTCAGCTTGAATAGCCTTAAATTCTTCTTCGGACAGTTTTAACTTGGGTCTTGAAAAATCAATATCTCCCACATTATTGATGGGTACAAGGTGAATGTGGGCATGAGGTACTTCTAAACCAATTACAGCAGTTCCTATTCTTTTACAGTCCACAGCTTTTTCGACTGCTTTTGCTATTTTTTTAGAAAAAACATGAAGCCTAGAAAATAAATCATCTTCTATATCAAAAATATAATCAATTTGCTTTTTAGGAATAACAAGTGTATGGCCTTTAGCCAAGGGAAACACATCTAAAAAAGCAATAAAATCATCATTTTCATCAATGATATAAGCCGGAATTTCTCGATTGATTATTTTAGTAAAAATAGAGTCCATAGCCTAAAAAGAGATTTTTACAACTTCAAACTTAATTTTACCGGCAGGAGCATCCACTTCAACAATGTCCCCAACCTTATGACCTAATAAAGCCTTTGCTATCGGTGTATTGATGGAAAGTTTCTTTTGCTTTAAATCAGCCTCTGTTTCCGAAACAATGGTATACTCCATTTGGGCATTGTTGGCCTTATTCTTAATAAGCACCTTATTCATTATCTGAACGGTGTCCGTATCTAGCTTAGACTCATCAATCAATCGAGCGTTTCTTATCGTTTCTTCCAACTGAGATATTTTCATTTCTAGCAATCCTTGAGCCTCTTTAGCGGCATCATACTCTGCATTTTCCGACAAATCGCCCTTATCTCTTGCCTCTGCAATTTGTTGAGAGGCAGCTGGTCTTTCCACACTCACAAGATGTGCTAGTTACGTAATTAACTGTACTCATAAAATATGGATTCTATTTAACAAAAAAGAATCCCGACCGAAATCGGGACTCCTTAATTCGTATTGCAAATATATGTATTTTTTATAAAATAACCCTTGCTCCTATGGTATGTATTCCTCCAAAATTTTCAGTAAATCTATAAGAATAGTCTAAACCAATATAAGAACCTTGCTCCTTATTTACAGGAATCTTTACAGTAGCTCCAAGTGCAGGACCCGTGTAAACTATCGCTGTTTTTTCTGAATCATAAATATCTTTTTCATACAAATATCCACCTCTTAACTGGAATAAGTTCTTGAAAGAGTATTGTAATCCAAATCTAAACTGATCTCTAGAAAAGGAGTTTGAAACATAAGCTCCTGAGAAAGTTATTATATGGTCTGCTATAATCTTATTACTTACTGTATCAGCCTTAGTTGCTATTTTAAAGTCATAAGATATACCCATAACCAACTGAGTAGGCATTTCAAAGTCTTGAGAGCGATGTTCTAAAGTCATTGGAACATTTTCCGGAGATTGTCCTTTAAAAGAGAAACCATCTCCTCTAAAAATCATAGTAGGACCAACATTCTTCAATGTAATTCCAAACTTGAAGTTATCTCTGTTTTTTCTTCCTAACTTATTTTTACCCAAACCGGTCTTATAAATAATACCGGCATCAATAGTCACCCCGGACGCTGTTAAATCGGAAACACCTTCAGAAAGAATATTTAGGTTAAAACCTCCGTAAATACTATTAGAAAACGCCTTTGAAAAACCGGCATTAATTACAGTATTTGTAATATTGAAAGTTCCTATTCCTCCTTCTGGATTATCTACTGTTGTTTTTTGAATATCGCCGAAAGAAAAGGATTTAAAACCAATTACTAAGGCATTAGTCTCCCCTATTTTCTGTACCAATCCAAAATTATTTAGACCTATATCAGCACCGACTAAGTAACGAGAATGCGTAAAACCTAACTCCGTCTTTTGGGCAAATGCTGCCCCTGCAATATTCTGGTACATAGCCTCAAGCCCCATAACAGAAGCTGTATTCGATCCAGCTAAGCCACTACTAACACCCCATGGATTTACCAAAGTTGTCGTAGCTCCCGCTTGACCAATTCTTTGATCATTTCCTGCAAAACTAAATTGAGCAGTTAAAGCCAATAATATTAACAATTTATAGTATCTCATTTTCTACGATTTTTTTAAATATTATTTAAATCAATTGGTCTTAATGCACCAAACCACTTAAGAACTTTCTCTCCTACTCCCGGAACATTAATATGGATGATATAAACACCACTTGCTATTTCAATTCCATACTCGTTCTTTAAATCCCAATCTAAGTAAGACAAAGGACTAGACTTTTTAAACTTCCTTATTAAACCACCTCCAATATTGTAGATAGAAATCGTACAATTTTCAGGAAGGTTCGTTAACTTAACAAGTTTTTGTGTTTGTTTAAGCTCATAAGAGTTATAAGCATAATAAGGATTAGGAACAATATTAATCTTATCTAATGCAGACTCTGCTACCTCCTTACGATTTACTAATACGCCTTTACCTTTTGTTGAGAACTTAAACATAGGATTGTTTCCATTAAGTTCTAAACTATCAGGTTTCAAAATATTAGATTTATTATATCTTCCACCTCCTCTAAAAGGATTCGCCATTCTTACTTTAATCATAACGTCAGACTTCATAAATCCATAAGGATCAGTCTCCTTATCATAATCGCTAAAAGAACGGTTAAGCATAGGACGAGCAACGTAAACAATATTGTTATACACAGACTTCATAGCACGCCCTCTTTCTGTTGCATTAAGATCCATATCATCTGCTAACTTAAGTAACGCAAAGTTTCTTTCATTAGCATCATAGGCAAGAGAAATATCAATCGCTTTACCATTATTATAAGCTAAACGTCCGGTAGTATCTTGGAACGTCTGACCACAGACATAAACGTTATGTTTACCTCCAAATACGAAAGAGTTTCCGACATAACCTGTTGCATAATCTTGATGAGGATTCCACAACATATCCTTACCATTATAGTCTGGCAATCTTGAGTCTTCTCCAAAGAATATATTCAATCTAGCCCCGGTTTCCACGTCAATAACATACCCAGGGAACCAACCCATACCAGAATCTGTAGCAAAAGATTTACCCCACATATAAATTTCTTCAGCATCAGCAGGGTTCATAGGCTTTCCACTTCTATAAACAGAAGGAGCCTTTCTTAAATGAAACTTAATAGCTCCACCTTCAGAAAATGGAGAAGGATTAATATCATCGAATCTATTAGGTACTAAGCTTCCTTCACTATTAACTTCCTTTATAATTTCAGACTCACACATTTCAACAACCGGACAACGAGTCCATAAGTTGGTGTCTTTAGTAATAACAACGTCAATACTAGGTGTTCTTCTTAGGTTATCAAAAAATTCCCCCTGAGTACCAGCAGAACCACTAAACCCTTGTTTATAAGCAACTTGATTTTGAAGGACACGCCCCGTATTATCTATATAGTCATAGCGAAGACTTCTGTATATTCCGAAAAGTCCATTAGCAATATTATCCCAATCATTATTAAAATCTAAGAACGTCTTAGGTGAGCATCCATATTGTTTAGAAGTATAAAAACCACTACTAACATTTCCGGTTGCTATCCAGTTGAATACATCATCTGTTTCTGAGTCACCAAGTCCTAATAACCAAGCTGAAGAAGGATCTTCAAACTCTACAGATGAACCAACATAACCATTAGATTGATTTTTAGGAAGGTTGTTATAACCAAAGCAAGACGGTCCAGGTCCTGGGAATCCGACCTGTTTTACCCTTACTGAAATACCTAATTCAGGGAATAAAACGTCGTTGTCGTCAAGAATAGAAGCTGTTGAGTAATAAGTTCCTTCCGGCAATACTCTAAGATCTTTTAAAATACAATCCGTAATTTTAAAATCATCTCCGCTTACCTGAACAATCTGACCCTTGTCTCCCCTAGAAACAACATTCTGTATAACGTAAGTCATTGGTATAGATAAAACAGTATCATATCTAGTAGCCATAGAATCGTTATAAGCAACATAAATAGTCGTATCTAATGTTTTGTTCCCGTTCTTTTCCGGATAAATATACCAATAAGCGTTATCAATGAGACCTGTCTTCTTCATTTTAGAGTCTTGAGAAATCTTAACTGAATCAAATCGTAAGATATAATCCTCATCTGTAACATTAAGAGGATCTACAATTGAGACTTGTATAGGAGCATACCCTCCTTTATACTCTCTTTCATAGACTCTCCAAGGAGCCCCAGACATAATCTTATCTACAGTTTCTTGTTTTAAGTCAAGGAAATTTTGACCTGTACCTATTCCTTCTACCATAGTAACATCTAATAATTCTCCATAACTAGAGTTTAAGATAGTTCCTCCGGCTTCTTGTTGTCTAATATGAGGAATTACTTCATAAGTTTTAATACTACCATGTGCTCCTTTTCTTCCTCTTAAGTAAGGTAATTTCTGACCATCTAAGGCCTTAGGATTTTCAGGGTCGTAAACCTTAAATTGGTTATAAGCATAAGCCACAGCCATAAAGTAATACTTTTTATGATTTACTAAGCCTTTTTCTGCCGTAGCAAAAGCATCTTGAGTAATTTTAAAAGAATGCTGAAGTCCCTTGTTATTACCAACAACCATTTGTTTTGGCATTGGCTTACCTGTGGTAGGCTCTGTAACATAGTTTACAATAGTAGAAACATTGTTCTTAATATCGCATTGGAAAACCAATCTAGAGAACTCAGGGTTATCCAAATCTGCAGTTGTAACCGACTTATCTTTAAGCTGGAAAACCTGATAACCTTCGAATGTATAGAATTTATCACAATCGATAGGAGCTCCAGCTGTATCTATCGGGCAAACTATGAAAGGATCTCTTGCTGCGTAATCCTCAGGGAAATTAGTATAGTTGTTAGATAAGCCCTTAACATTATAGATTTGGAAGACTAACTCTTTATCCATTTCCGTAATTTTTAAATCCGGAGCATCAGGACCGTCAATCATCACAAAACAGTTCTCAAACAATTTTTGAGCTTTATCATCAGCTTCTTGAACCTTTCTTACAGAGGCAAAAGGACCTCCTCCTGAGGCTCTAGCCCAAACCATACCTACAGTAATATCATTTACAGCACCGGGTTGTAAAGTAAAAGGTCCGGCAGACTGTACAAAACGTCTATCATCAGGTTCATTCGCTTCATTCTCTTCAGTCCATCCACCATCAGCAGTATAGTTAGGGTCTGTACCGTGAGTACCCCAATTAACAGGGTCTGTTTCTCCGGGGAACATAAAGTCTGCAGGAGTACCATCTCCACTAGCATCGTAACCTGTTCCTCCAAAAGATAAAGGTCTTCCATCCTTCCACAAACCATCAAGGTAATTGTAGTATTGTTGAGCCAAAACAGGATCTCCTTTACTACTTGCATCGTTATTAAAGTAAATGAAACGTCTCATTCCCCAACGCTCATTACCACCAATGGTATCTCCAAAGTTCAAACCGTTAATTCCACCATTGAAAAGCGTATCATCACCTAAACTAACATCTATGTAATCTGTATATTCACCGTTAGCATCCATTAGGTAAGGAGAAGGTCTATCCAAAGTATCTCCATCGACTATCCAAGGATCCATATAAGGTCCCTCGAAGAAATCAACTCCAATAGCAGGAGGATCTTCTCCATACTCTTGACCATTACCTGTACCGTCAACTTCCTTACCATTATAAAGGTATCCTAAACCTCTCTTCACATCACAACCTACAAAGTCATCAAAAGCATAACCCAAATCGGCATCTGTCCAAACTCCGAAGTAGGTGTTGTACAAAGTGTATGTTGAACGGTTAATCAATGCGTAATTACCAAAAGTCATATTATTTAACTCATCGGCCGTTGCAAAAGCAAAATACTGAGCTCGTATTTCCATACCAATAGCAGCTCCATTTGTTTCTGTATGGATATTACCTTTGTCATTATATACCCACCACATAGTATAATCACCATATAAACGAGGTACCCTTTTATCACGAGTCGTACCACATTTTTCTTTTCCGTCTAAGTCGAAATAAGGATAGTCACCTCCTGTTTCAGGATTATAACGGTCGTTGCCATCTGCATCATAAAACGGAGCCAAGTTATAATCATACCCACTTGTAACATCACCGTGAGCAGGCCAGTCTAAAATAGCATCTGGAATCTGATACCCGTCAAACTGATTTTGAACTGTTTCAATATCTCCATTCAAAACGGCATTGATATAAGTTCTAAACTCAGCAACTTCTTTCTTCTTGATGGGAAAGTGTTTATCGTACTGAGCACAAACATCTGAGGTTACCGTTGCTCTATCCATACCTGAAACAATAAGTGGACCAGGCCAATAGTCAACACCACCACTTCTAAACTTAACAGCAGCTAATCTTAATTGATCATTAACATCGGTACCACCAATCCAAATAGCACCGGCAAAAAGGGCTGTTTTTCCGGAACCTTTAGGCACCTCATACCTAGCTTCTGCTACAAGATCCCACCACATATCACCTCCTGTGTGGATAAGTGCCCTCACATTGTTAAACTCTATTTCCATAGAGGAGGTAGCTCTACTACAAGCAGAGGCATTAAGAGCCCTTTGCTTATTATTTTGTTTTACCTTATTCCAAGCCCTATCGTGATAAGCACTCACGCTTAAACCTTGGATAAGTAGTACAAAGACTAAAAACTTAAATACATTTTTCATACTTTCTTAAACTTTAAAATTTTAGAAACTAAGTGTTAAACCTAATCTTATTGTTCTTGGTGCCATATACATACCTAACATAGAAAGTCTCATTCGGTAATAATTTCTATAAGAATCCGGATCTATCTGAGCATTAATAGCTGCTTGATTCTTCGCGGTTGTTAGATAAGCATCATCATCAGCATTACCAGTTGTTCCAAATACACTTCGCACATTAAATGTATTGAATAGATTAAATACATCTAAATAAACTTGCATTCCGATAGGCATCTTTCCTTTCTCCGGTTTTGTTAACTGGAAATTTCTGTACAATTTCATATCTGTTCTAAACGTAGAAGGCATTCTACTACCATTCATAGAACCTAATAAATAGTTAGTTCTTGGATCCTTCTTACTATAAGGACTTCCGGTTGTAAAACTAGCCACAAATGTAACCCCTGTATTTTGTAAAATATCGGTTCCAAATAAAACAGGACCATTGTAAGCCTTACCACTCGCATAAGCATAATCCAAGTTAACCTTAACAGAATGTCTTTGGTCAATATCTAAAGGTAAAGTCTGTCTGATATTAGGCTCTCCTTGCTTAATAAGACTAAGTGCTGTAGCAGCATTAGAACCTGTTCCATTTGCAAACTGTAACGTATAGTTAACTGTTGCTCTTACATTACCGGTTCTTCTTAAGTCATACTCAAGCGTAAGTCCTTTAACCGTACCAAAGTCGATGTTTTGATATGTAATATAATCAACTGGATAAGCTCCTGTAATATTTTGCACCTGTGCTTGATCTCTCATTTCTCTATAGAAAGCGGCTATCTTTAAAGAAGATGTATTAGAGACTTTCTGCTGGAAACCTAATTCATATTCAATGGTTTTCTCAGGCATCAAATTAGGATTATTAATAGCCCCACCTGCAAATGTCAACAAATGTAAATATGTAATAGGATTTAAACGATTTACTCCAAAAGGTCTCTTTGTCATTACATCGTAATGTGCTTTAAATAAGGCAACATCCGAAATAGGGAAAGAGAATGCTATACGAGGCATCAAGTTCCACTGTGGCACGTAATCTGTAAAAGACTTTGCTGACAATTCAGGCTGTTTAATAACCTCACCTCCTGTTCCAACAGAAGTTGGGTTTTGCAGCAATGGAGCAATACCGGTCTTAGGAGCAATCTCCTGTGGATCATCAATTTGAGTTCCTTGTGCATTATACCATTTAATATCTGCAGGGTTATCGCCCGTTCTATAACCTAATACTGAAGTTGCTTCTTGGTAATTGATATTATTTGCATAAACAATATAATCATCACCAATATTATTAGGCATATTTTCAACTAAAGAAGGTTTTATAGAACGCATGTCAGAAACCGTAAAAGTATTATGAAGCGAATAAGCATCTTTTAAAACCTTTTGGTTAGCATCGTACCTATCTGCTCTTAAACCAATTTGGAAAATAATATCATCAAAAGAAAACTTATCTTGAATATAGAATGCTAAGTAATTAGGTCTAAAAGCACCTACAGGTCTAGTATGGTATTCCTTACCGTTAGACAACTTTTCTGTTTCTGTAAAGAAATCTTCTAAAGTAGGATTTGATGTTAACTTGTTTCCATAAACATCATATCCAAAATAGCTTACATAAGATCTTCCTTCGTTAATCAACTCATCTGCAGAAAAATAATCAATAGATAAATCAGAAGGATCGTAAGAAGAAACGTCTACCCACTGGGTACCATTTACAGTAACTGCCTCACCCTCTATCATCTCGCCTTTAGAAGCTAAATATTCTCTAAATTTATAGTCGAACATCTTTTGGTCAGCCTCAGAATATAGTCTATGATAACCAATAGTATCTGTAAAATAAACGCTACCATCTTCCTCTGTTACAGTATGTAAGATAGGATCATCCAAATCTAAGTTCGTTAAATGAGAGTTTGCCAACTGGTCAGCAAAATACCATAAGCCTATTGTACTTGAAGAATAGTAACGCTGATCTCTCTGCTCATACTCAAATCCAATTTGAAATTCATGATCTCCTACATCGGCTGAACCATTACCGGAAACAATAAACTGTGATCTATCTGAATAATTATAAGAGCCAAAAGGTGTACCTGGAGCGGCAAACATACCATATACAGACTTAGGAGTCTGACCATTAAGTACACCACCTGCACTTTCGATAAGGTTCATGTTTCTATAATAAATAGAGCCTTTATCGTAAAGAGTATAATAATGAGAAGTATAAGCTGCTAACTCAGGATTATATTCACTTGGAGTAAATGTTACAGCTGTATCTGCAAAACCATTCATTTCATAAACACCGTGAGCATAGCCTTCTTTTTGAGTTGTAAAACTATAACTTGGAGCTCTATGAACTACAAATCTTCCTACATGACCATATTTAAAGATGTCATCTTTAAACTCCTCATCGTAAGTTTTATCAGCACCTTTCTCATAACTTCCAATCAACTCATAATAAACGTTCTTCAAAACAGAAGCCGATTTTTTCTCTTCTTCTTCTGTTTTGTTAGCTAATTTGTGCGTTAAACGAGCATTTACCTGCCAAGAATTACTTCTGTAATGACCATTATGCTCAGAGTTAAATAAGGTATTTCCTAAACCAAGAGACGTTCTATCGTAGAAAGAGTAACGCCCTCCTACAGCTAAGAAAATGTTTTTTGCCAAATTAATATTCAACTTACCATTTACACTTGCTCCTAAACTTGAGTTATTAGGGTTTGTTTCTAAATGCTCAAACTTATCACTACCGTAATAGTCTGTCAGATAAGTTAAAGCAGACGCTCCTTCTATTTCGCTTACAACATAAGGACGTGCTAAAATATCCTCACGAACACCATCCTTAGCAACCCAAACACCCCTTATATTAGGACTCGCATCCTTATTATAAGAAACACGACCTGTTAAAAAGAATCCTACAACCGGAGTCTTTTTAATCTTTGTTGAATCGTAAGGGTCAACTGTCTTTTTAGAAAACAAAGGTCCTGTTACTGTAGCCGCCAATAACGAACTTCCATAAGGATCTAAGTACTGAGATGTTGCTAACTCAACTCCTCCATGCAATTCTTTAGCAGCCCCCTTAGTGGTAACGTTAATAATACCTCCAGTAGCATCTCCATATTTAGCGGAAAGACCTCCGGTAATAACGTTTACCTGCTCAATGGCACTTTTAGGAAGCGTATTACTCATAACCTTAACACCATCTATATAGTAAACTGTACCCTCAGAACGAGCTCCACGAATACTTAATCCTCCAGACCCATCATTGCTCACACCACCAACTGTACTTGCTACAGCAGTTGCTGAACGCCCAGGCATCTTATCGATATCCTCCTGAGTAACCGTACCTCCCGACTCATTCTGGTCTTTGCTAATTAAGGGTACCTTATACTCCTTAATAACAACCTCGTCTATTTTACTTACCGATGAAGGTAACTTAAAATCCTGAAAGGTAATTTTAGAGTTATTGACTTGTAGATTATTAAACACGATTGTTTTATAACCCATAGAAGATGCCTTAACAGAGAATTTACCAACAGGAACAGGCTTAATGGTATATTTACCATCAAAATCTGTCATACCTCCGGTAATAATCTTACCATCTTTCACCACAGAAACGTTCGCGAATGGCATAGGTTCTCCCGTATCACCATCGAAAACCTTTCCTTTAATCGTTCCCGATTGGGCAAAAAGCCCACTTACTGTAAAAACAGTAAAGAATAATAGTAGTAGTTTCCGTATCATATTCAAGTATTTATGAAAAATAATATTAATATACTCTTAACATTTATTAACAAACCGTAAAGATAATTAAAGATTGAGGACTTTTCCAAACAATTTTAGCACCAAAACTCAACCTTTTTCGACAAATAATATTAAAAACACAACAATACATTCATTTTCAAATAACTAAGACGACAAAAAAAAGACTCTAAATTTTATCAATGTTTTTTAGAAAACAACCTTTGAAAAAAGTTTTTCCTCGGCCTATTTTTTCTGACTCGATTCGTTTTTGCTGGTTCGCTCTTATTTTATCTTCCTTTTTTTGGTCTTTCTTAATTTGTTTTTTAGCCACTTTTTCCTCGCTATTCATAAACCAACGCTTAATAAAAAAAGGCTTTCTTACTTTTCTTTTCTTTTGCTCTTGATCGATAGAATACTTTTTTTGTGCCTTAACAGGTGGTGTAACAACAACGAAAGCTAAAGCAAACACAATAAAAAAGATATTATTTCGTATTTTTGTATGCATGGATATTAGATTTTTATCAAAGATAATATTTTTCTGTTTCTTTTTTGCCCTTTTGTTTGGTTGCAATAAACAAGAGAGCGAAATTGACGATGTGCCTGTGGATTTCTACATCAACATCAACGACCCTTTATATAGGGATTTAAGAGTTGTTGGAAATTCTACCACCGTTGTTGGGGGACATGCCGGAATTGTTATATACAGACATACTCAGGATGAGTTTCTGGCTTTCGATAGAATCTGCCCTTACGAAATAAAAGTGTCTTGCAGATTAAAACCTACCAATGATGACCTATATTATAGGTGTGGCTGTTGTGACACTCCCTACCTCCTCTTGGAAGGCTTTGGACAATCTGAAAATGATAAGGACTTTCCTGGCACTAACAAGTTCCTTAAACAATACCATACTTATTATGACGGTATAGGACGATTAAGAATTACGAATTAATATCTCATTATTGATTTTCATAAAAAACAAACGAATTGTTTAACGTCTTCTTAAAATCTAAAAATCCCTCATAGATTTTGAAAACCTGTGAGGGATTTTATCTACAAATTATCCTAAGCTCAATACTATAAATCGAACTTAATACCTTGTGCTAATGGTAACGCTTTACCATAATTAACCGTGTTGGTCTGACGACGCATATAGATTTTCCAAGCATCGGAACCGGACTCACGTCCTCCTCCTGTGTCTTTCTCGCCACCGAACGCTCCGCCTATCTCAGCTCCGGATGTTCCCAAATTAACATTGGCAATACCACAATCCGAACCCACTAAAGATAAAAATGTTTCAGACTCTCTAACATCTAAGGTGAAACATGCCGACGAAAGTCCCTGAGGTACATCGTTATTAATAGCAATGGCGTTCGTAATATCTCCGGAATACTTAATCAAGTAAACAATTGGAGCGAAAGTCTCTTCTTGTACTATCTCATAATGATTCTCTGCTTCGGCAATACAAGGCACTACATAATTACCGGATTCAAATCCCTCTCCTTCAAGAACGGTTCCTCCGAATAAGACCTTACCGCCT
>PDWI01017632.1_pt1 | contig 14943 bp, 14 predicted proteins | sample 1430891 | NCBI WGS metagenome assembly PDWI01 (sample SAMN01162508, study PRJNA174530) | Oral metagenome, whole genome shotgun sequencing project. | biome: Marine environment; feature: Marine mammal; material: Swab sample of the gingival sulcus; isolation source: swab sample of gingival sulcus... | reverse complement strand
ATGATTCCCCCGCTGGGCAACCAGTTTATCATAAGCCTCAAGGATACTTCCCTGCTGGTGGTTATTGGCGTGGGCGAACTCACCCGCAGCGGTCAGGAAATTATTGCCACCAATTTTCGTTCCTTTGAGGTCTGGCTTACCGTGGCGGTGATGTATCTTGTGCTGACGTTAAGCATTTCCAAGGTGCTTTCTCTGGTGGAAAAAAAGCTGGTCTTTACAAAACGATAATATGTTGAAATCAAAGAAAAAATCCATCCGGTTTGTTTCAGGAAGCTGGATGTTCAGAGTAGAAACTTATGGTACGCATTGAAAATCTTATCAAGCGGTTTGGCAAGCTGGAAGTGCTTCACGGTATTGATTTGCACGTCCAGTTTGGCGAGGTGGTGGTCATCATCGGCCCCAGCGGTTCCGGTAAAAGTACCTTGCTCAGGTGCGTGAACCGGCTGGAAGATATTACCAGCGGACGGGTACTGGTGGACGGGCACGACCTTACGGACAAAAATACCAATATGAATCTGGTTCGGGCCGAGGCAGGCATGGTGTTTCAGCAGTTTAACCTGTTTCCGCACATGACCGTCTTGAAAAATGTAACCTTGGGGCCCATTAAGGTTCGCAATGTGGGCAGGGATGAGGCCAAAAGGCTTGGCCTGGAGCTTTTGAAAAAAGTCGGGCTGGCGGACAAGGCAGATGTGTATCCTGACCAATTAAGCGGCGGGCAGAAACAGCGGGTAGCCATTGCCCGTTCTCTGGCCATGAATCCCAAGCTGATTCTGTTTGATGAACCCACAAGCGCCCTTGACCCTGAACTTGTGGGCGAGGTGCTGGATGTGATGAAAGACCTTGCCAGAGAAGGCATGACCATGATTGTCGTAACCCATGAGATGAATTTTGCCAAAGAAGTGGCAGACAGGGTTATTTTTATGGATGCTGGCAGGGTGGTGGAAGAAAATGACCCTGAACAATTTTTTGCCAACCCCCAGAACGAACGCACCAGAGAATTTCTGGGTAAGGTCGAGGATCATTAGCCGGAGCCGCCCTGGCCATTTTTTTGTATGGTGGATATCTTGGTGATGTCCCTTTCCATGCCTCTTCTTGCTCTTGCCGGGCGCATCCTTACCCTTGGCGTAGAACGCATTATCGTCAAGCAGCTTGGCTCCAGAGCAGATGCCTTATGCGCCACATTTTTGTTCTTTTTTCTGGGAGCGTTATTTTTACTTCCCGTTGTGCTGTACCAGCATGTGGACTTGTGGAGCATCCCTTCTCATGCCTTTGTAAGCGGACTTTTTTATGCTGTGGCCTTTGTGTGTTATGTCCGTTCCCTGTCGCTGGAAGACGCCTCGCTGGTAAGCCCGCTGTATAATTGTAACATTATTTTTCTTGCACTCATCGCGTTTGTCTTTCTTGACGAACCTCTTTCCATGTTCAAAGGGCTGGGCCTTGCCTTACTCCTGTACGGAGCTTCCTGGCTCAATCAAACCAGCTCTAGGCAAACTTCCTGGCTACAATCCGTCCTCGCCTTGCTGCGCAATACAGGCTGTCAGTATATGATAGCAGCTTCCCTGCTTATTGCAGTGGGCCGTGTTATTGACAAAAGTAATATTCAGGCTGCCTCACCCCTTATCTATTGTTTGTTTCTCTATGTTATTATTGCGGCGTATGTGTTTGTCTATATTGTTATAAAAAGACGAACATCCGGTATCCTGCGTATTATGAAGGAGCAGCCCCTTACAGCCCTTTCCAGCGGGGCCATCAACGCCTATTCCTATCTTTTTTTGCTTGTGGCCATGACAGCCATTGATGTCAGCGTGGCCGAACCCGTGTCCATGCTGGGCATGGTTGTTACCTTGCTCTTGTCTCAGTGGTGGCTTGGAGAAAAGGTGGGCAGACGATGGATTGCCGTCTGCATCATGCTGGGCGGGGCAGGGTGTCTGGTGATGGATGCGGGGGGAATGTTCTGATGAAGGGATGTTTTCACACAGCCAAAAAACGCAGGTATAAATCGCCCTTAAACGGGCCAAGATTACGGCCCTGACCCTTGAGGCGGATGGGACGGCCAACAATAAAGTTATGGGGCAGCCGAAGTTCAACTGCTTTTGTTTTTTTGCCCCGTCGATCAATACTCACCCGTATCATGCTGCCTGGTCGTAATTGGGAGGCAGGCAGGCGGATGGTCTGGTGATCATCAAGCTGGGAGCCGAACCATTTTTTGATGCCTGGAAAGAATCCTTCGGTTACGTCCAGGTCAAGGGAGCGTTTGCCCCAGGAAAGGCTGAGTTTTTTTTGCCGGGTTCCGTGAGAGGGTTCTACCCTGGTAGAAGCCGACGGCGTGCTGGTTTTTATTTTTTCAAAAATATCCTCAAAGACCTGTCTGGCAAAAGGGTCGTTTAATATATCCTTGAGGGTTTCTTCCTGTCTGGCGGCAAAACCTTTTTTTGTGGTTTTGTCCTTGTCCGGCTTTTGTGTTGTTGTGGTCTGGCCACTGCTTGTTTGGGTGGAAGAAGCGGATTGACTGGCTTGTGATGTGGTCGATTGTGTCGTGGTACGGGACGTCGTTGTATTGTGGGTGGATGTTCTGGCTTCCTTGGATGCCAGATAGTCCTTGAGGGTAACATAGGCCTGATTGAGATCGTGAAATTTTCTCCCTGCCTGAGGATCGTCCGGGTGCAGGTCTGGGTGGTACTCAAAGGCTCGCTTGCGAAAGGTGGATTTAACCGTCTCCAGGTCGGCTCCAAAGCGGAGTCCAAGGATTTTATAGGCGGTTCTAAGGTCCATGAAGGGTCTTTATGGGCAGGCGGTTGAATGGTTTGAAGGGGTCTAGGAGGACTGGATGTCATCAACCTTGAGGGCGTTGGCAATGGCGTCCTTATCCTGATTCAGGCTATGGGACTCAAGATAAAGTAAGCCCTGACGGACAAATTCACCATGACTTGTTGTTTTGGTGATGCCGGGGCAATAGTCCTGGGCCATTTCCCAACTGGTTTGATCCATCAGATTGCCTCTGAAAAAAGGCCATGCCCGGCAAACTCCCGGTTTGCTGGGATGAACAGAACATCCCTTGCCCTTTTCAAAAAAAACACAGTAGCCAGAAGCATCACTTTTGATGATGCGCTTGGAGGCAACAAGAACGGTATAGCGTTCCAAAAAAACGTCCAGCTCCATGTTCAAAAATCGGCACAAACGTTCCTGTTCTTCAGGGGAAACAACAATCCCGCCGGTTCCCTGGCAACAATGGCCACACATTTTACAGGAAAAGGACGGCGTTGTGTTCATGGATTGACAAGATTCCTTATGCAAGAGAGAAGGTGGATAAAAGCTCTGATGTCTTGGCCAATAGTTCTAAAAATGGCAGGCGAAAAAGCTACTCTCTTGTTCAGCCGGGGTCAATATGCATATTTTGCCCCTTTTGACGTATTCCTTTGTTGACGAATGTTCATACGGGCTTATATTCTTTATGATTGCCCATGTGTCGAGCAGGTACGCTTTTTCGCCTGTCTTTTTGGAAACGTACCTGTTTACCATCATCATTTATTCAAGGAGAAAATTTATGTGCAAAAAACATGCAATACGCCTTATTCCCTTTTTTTTATTTCTGTTTATGCTGTCCTCAACATCCTGGGCTTCGCTGCCTGAATTTACCCGTTTGGCAAAACAGGCTGGTGAAGCGGTTGTGAACATAAGTACCGTGAAGACCGTTCAACCCAAACACGGAATCAAGCGGTTTATGCCGCAGATTCCTCCTCAGGGCCAGAGAACGCCTCTTGACGATTTTTTTAACCAGTTTGAACAATTTTTCGGCCAGCAATACCAACCACAGCCACGGAAGGAACGTTCTCTGGGCTCGGGATTTATTATTAGCAGCGATGGCTATGTGGTAACCAACAATCATGTGGTAGAAGGAGCTGACGAAATCAAGGTGCGGCTTCGGGAAAATGGCAAGCGGGAGAAATCCTATATTGCCAAGGTTATTGGTACGGACTCGGAAACAGACCTGGCCCTTCTTAAAATAACCACAAAAAGTCGTCTTCCCTATCTTGATTTTGGTGATTCCGATGACCTGGAAGTGGGTGAATGGGTCATGGCCATCGGTAATCCTTTTGGTCTCGATCATACCGTAACCGCAGGCATCATCAGCGCCAAGGGAAGGGTCATCGGTGCGGGGCCGTATGACAATTTTTTGCAGACCGATGCCTCGATCAATCCCGGTAATAGCGGCGGCCCGCTTCTGGATATGGAAGGGAAGGTCATTGGTATTAACACGGCCATTGTGGCTTCAGGGCAGGGCATTGGTTTTGCCATTCCCAGTTCTATGGCAAAGAATATTATCGAACAGCTCAAGGAGTTTAAAAAGGTCAAGCGTGGTCTGCTTGGTGTGGTGGTGCAGGCTATGGATGAAAATACTTCCCGCGCTCTTGGGCTGAAAGAAAATATGGGTGCGCTGGTAGTATCTACAACACCTTCCGGGCCGGCTGAACGGGCAGGCATCAAGGTAGGTGATGTGATTCTTGCCGTTAATGGCGATACCATGGAAGACTACAGCGACCTTACCCGCAAAATAGGGGGGCTGTTGCCTGGAGTTAAGGTACAGCTTACTGTCTGGCGTAAGGGAAAAAAGATGCATTTTACCGCTTCTCTGGACGAACGTTCTACACGGGCGCTCAGAAACCATGACAACGATCTGGCGAACAGCAATAAGGTTCTTGGCATGACCCTTCGTCCACCCCTTGCCAATGAGCTTGAGATTCTTGGACTGAGCAAGGTTGAAGGAATATTGGTAGAAGATATAGGTAGTGATTCTCCAGCCAGGGAAGCAGGGGTTCAGCCCGGTGATCTTATCCTTGAAGCCAATCAGCAACGGGTTAATTCTGTTGCCCAGTTCAAGAAACTTGTAGCACAATCCAAAAAGAACGGTGTTATTCTGCTTCTTCTTAAACGAAAGGGACAGAATCTGTTCAGGACCATACCCCTTAAAGATTAACATGCCTTCTCCTGAAAATCTGTTTACAAAGGCGCTAAGCAGCCCGGTCGTTCTTCGGCCGGGCTGTAAGGTTAATTTGAATCTCTCCATTGAGGGGGTGCATGATGACGGGTATCACGAACTGAACTCCCTGTTTTTTCCACTGGCTGCACCCGCTGATATTCTGACTATCAGCAGCAGCAAAAAAGCAGGACTGCATCTTGCCTGTACTCTTTCCAGCCTCCAGAATGACAACAATATTTTATACGCTGCCTATAAGGGATGGTCTGAACGGGTGGGCTATCATCCGGCTCTGGACATTCATCTGGACAAACATATTCCCATGGGAGCAGGACTTGGCGGCGGGAGTTCCGACGCTGCTGCACTTCTTACATGGCTTAATAAGGTTGCTGGAGCGCATGGGCTTTCTCCGCAGGAACTGGCCGGGCTTGCCAAAGACATTGGCGCGGACGTTCCTTTTTTTCTCCTGAACCGACCCTGCCGGGCCAGAGGCCGGGGAGAGGTTCTTGAAGAGGTTGACCTTCATCTTTCCGCCTTCCATGTTCTTCTCCTCTGTCCCAGGGTTCATATTGAAACCTCCTGGGCCTATCATGCCTGGGATGAGATGGTTGGCCGTCCTGGAAGGGAAAAAAAATCCTCCCGAATCTTGACAATGCATGGCCTTACCGTTAGGCAAACTTCCTCTCGACGCCATCTTGTTCTGTACAATGATTTTGAAAAGATAGTTTTTCCTGTTCATCCGTCATTGTATGAGCTGAAACTGGCCATGATGTCCCTTGGGGCATCGGGTTGCGTGATGAGCGGCTCAGGGGCAAGTCTGCTGGCTCTTTTCGAGAAACAACAGGACCGGGAACAAGCCTGCGCGTATGTAACCTTTTTTACATGATGCTGGGGCGTCGCCAAGCTGGCAAGGCAACGGGTTTTGGTCTCGTCATTCGGAGGTTCGAATCCTTCCGCCCCAGCCAATTTTTGAGGAAGATCCTTTATGCCGCGACATGGTGATTTGCGGATCGTTACAGGCAATGCCAACCCCCGTCTGGCTCAGGCTATATGCGAACATCTTGGTGATCGTCTTACTCCTACACTGGTTGAAACATTCAGTGATGGAGAAATTCGGGTAGAAATTGGCGACAACGTACGCGGTGATGATGTATTTGTGGTACAGTCCATCTGTTCGCCAGTGAACGATAATCTCATGGAACTCTGCCTGATGCTGGATGCCCTAAAACGTGCCAGTGCAGGCCGGGTAACCGCTGTTGTGCCGTATTTCGGCTATGCCCGACAGGACAGAAAGGTTGGCCCAAGGGTTCCCATCAGTGCCAAGGTTGTTGCCGACTTTTTGTCTGTTGGTGGTGTGGACAGGGTGCTTACTATTGATCTGCACTCAGGCCAGATCCAGGGCTTTTTCGATATTCCTGTGGACAACCTCTACGCGGTAGAGGTGCTGCTGGATTACATCGTTACCCTGGGTGATGATCTCGTTGTGGTTTCTCCTGATGCTGGAGGGACAGAACGCGCAAGGGCTTATGCCAAACGTTTGGGGGCAGGGCTTGCCATTATTGACAAGCGTCGTGATGAACCCAACAAGGCGCAGGCCATGCAGGTTATCGGTAATGTCAAAAACAAGACAGCTATTGTTCTTGATGACATGATGGACACTGCCGGGACAATGGTTGAGGCAGGAAAGGTTCTTATGAAAAACGGGGTAAAAAATGTGGTGGCATGTGCTACCCATCCTGTGCTTTCAGGCCCGGCTCTCAAACGTCTTGAACAGGCTCCCTTTTCCGAAATTATTGTTACCGACACTATTCCTTTAAGGCCCGAAGCCGAGGCCAGCGTCTGCTTGGCAAGGCCATTCATAATATCCATTCCGAATCATCTGTAAGCGTCCTTTTTAGAGGCTAGGGCGTGTTTGAAGGAGCAAATGATATGTCAGAGTTTTTAAAGATCAAGGTTGAAGGACGTACCCAAACAGGAAAGGGTGCAAATCGACGTCTGCGTCAGACAGGTATGGTTCCTGGGGTGTATTATGATGCCAAGGGAAAAAATATTGCGATTAAGGTTCCTTTTGTTGCCCTGTCCAAAATGATTACTGCTGTAGGTTATTCCAAGGTATTTGAAATTGAGATTACTGCAGAAGGTAAAACGGAAACCATGCCCTGTCTCATTAAAGAGGTTCATCATCATCCTCTTAAATCCATCTATAATCATGTGGATTTTTTCGGGGTTGATTTGAAAGAAAAGGTTACTGTTTCCATCCCTGTGCAGGTTGTGGGCAAAGCCGTTGGTGTAACCCGTGGCGGAAGAATGGGCATTTTTCGGGAAGCCATTGAGGTTGAATGTCTTCCCAAGGATATACCCGATGCTCTTGTGCTGGATGTAACAAATCTTGACCTTGGCCAGAGTATTCTCATAGAAAATGTGGATTTTGCTGAAGGGGTGAATGCTGTTTTTGATGACAATTTTGCCGTTGTCGGTGTTATTGCTCCTCGTGCCGCTGCTGCTGTTTCGGATGAGGATGACGAGGCGGGGGAAGAGGAAGAACCGAAAACCGAGTAATTCTGCCTTGCCTTTTTGTTTTATAGTGTTTTTCTTTCAAGAGGCCTCATGTGAGAGGCCTCTTGTCTTTTTTGTTCCTGTCCTTTCAACGACAATGAGAATACTATGGCCCATGCCGGTCTCATCATAGGTCTTGGTAATCCCGGACGCCAATATCAGGGAACCCGCCATAATTTCGGCTTCATGGCCGTGGATCATCTGATGGATCAGGAAGTGGAATGCAGCCGGTTGTCTTCGCCCAATGAAAAAGATTTTATGTTGTGGGGATGGAAACCTGAGCATGATGCCTGCTGGCTGGTGATGAAGCCGCTGACTTTTATGAACAGAAGCGGACGGGCGGTGCAAAAGGTTCTTAAACATCGTGAAATTGACCCGGACAAGATTCTGGTCATTCATGACGAACTGGATCTTCCTTTGGGCCGGATGCGTTTTAAGCAGGGGGGCGGACTGGCCGGGCATAATGGATTGCGTTCACTTGCGGGTGTGCTTGGTACACGGGATTTTCACCGTCTGCGTCTGGGTATTGGCCGCCCTGAAGGCGAACAGGATGTAGTCTCGTATGTTCTGGGGCGATTTGCTCCAGATGAAGTTGCTGCCGTCCAGGATGTTCTTTCACTGGTCTTTAACGCCCTTACTCTCTATTGTCGGGAAGGGATAGATAAGGCCATGTATAAAACCCATTCTCTCTAAAAGGGATAAAAGGCCTTTTCAAGGATAGACTATTCTTCTCTTTTGGCATATCAGAGTCATTCACGTCGGTGATGATCCATCCTTTTCAGGATGGGAAACAGAGCCTTTTCCGTACGGGTATCTCTGGGGATTAACGTCGGGAATAAGGACTGTGATGCGCTAGCCCACCTTGTGTGCCGTGGCACTATCAATGGCATCGTTTGAAATAACCCCACAACTTGAGTGTTCATATCGCTGGGCAGACTCTGGCTTTTTTCACCGTCAGAACCTCATTAATACACTAATGAGGCATACTATTCTATTGATCTGGAGGAGATGTCGTGTTTTCTGTGGACGAACTCGTAGTGTATCCCGCCCAGGGAGTGGGAAAGGTTGAACGCATAGAAACGCAGGAAATCGGTGGTGTACCCACCGAGCTTTATATCGTTCGTATTCTTTCCAATAATGTTACCCTGATGGTGCCAGTGAGCAATGCTGCCAATGTGGGACTGCGTGCTATATATACTGCCAGTGAAGGCCAGGCTACTCTTGCCTATCTTGATGATCGTTCCGATTTTACAGGATATTCGGGCCAAAACTGGAACAGGCGGTACAGGGAATATTCAGAAAAACTTAAAAGTAGCAGGCTGGAAGATGTTGCCTATGTGCTGAAAGAATTACTTCTTATTGGCAAGGACAAGGATCTTTCTTTTGGCGAACGAAGACTTCTTGAGCAGGCTATGGGGCTTATTACCCTGGAACTCTCTTTTGCCCTTGACAAAGATCAAAATGACGTCAAAAAGGACATCGAAGCACTTTTTGCTGATGTCCTGCAAAAAACAGAAGAAGAACCCGGCGAAGACGAAGACCAATAACCCCAAAAATCATTATACAGCGTTCGTATGTAAGGAATATTTTCCTCTCTTCTTTGACCACGCATTGTTTTTTCTCTCATCCATCAGGAAAAATCAGAACATCCATTCATTTTCTTCTCTTTACCAAATATCCATACCATACACGTCACGGTTAGGGCAAATGTATTGCGTTATCTGTGATGAATAGACATATATGACCCCTAAGCATTTTTCAGGTGCTTAACAGACTCACATCCATTCTTTTACTTCCCAACATACGTTTGCTCGTTTTGCCTTGAGCATGTGACATATATTTGTTGTGCCTTCTCAAAGCACAGACAATATCTATCAACCAATAACCATTGCAGGTATCTTTTTCTGGAGCTTTTTGTATGAACCTATCTGAACTGAAAACCAAAACAATGGCTGAGCTTATGGAGCTAGCCAGTAAGTACAAGGTTGAAAATCCTGGCGGTATGCGGAAGCAGGAGCTTATTTTTGCGCTGTTGCAGGGATGTGCTGCCCAGAAACAGGCCATTTCTGGCGAAGGGGTTTTGGAAATTCTACCCGATGGTTTTGGTTTTCTTCGTTCGCCCATGTACAGCTACATGCCCGGCCCTGATGATATTTATGTTTCGCCTTCCCAGATACGAAAATTTGGCCTGCGAACAGGAGATGTTATTGTAGGACAGATCCGTCCTCCCAAAGAGGGTGAACGTTATTTTGCCCTGCTCAAGGTGAAGACCATTGGTTTTGAGAAGCCGGAGCGTTCAAAGCGTATTGTGCTGTTTGATAACCTGACTCCTATTTATCCTGACCAGCGTTTCAGAATGGAAAACGGCAAGGAGAACTATTCAGCGCGTATTGTGGATTTGCTGGCCCCCATTGGCAAAGGCCAGCGCGGGATTATTGTTGCCCCGCCAAGGACGGGAAAAACCATGCTCATGCAGTCCATTGCCAACTCCATTAACGCCAATCATCCTGAAGCCTTTCTGATTGTGCTGCTCATTGACGAGCGGCCCGAAGAAGTGACGGATATGGAACGAACGGTTAATGCCGAGGTGGTCAGTTCCACCTTTGACGAACCGCCCCAGCGTCATGTGCAGGTGGCAGAAATGGTTCTGGAAAAGGCCAAGCGGCTTGTGGAACGAAAAATGGATGTGGTGATCCTGCTGGACAGCATCACTCGCCTGGGACGGGCCTATAATGCGGTGAGTCCTTCGTCGGGCAAGGTGCTTTCAGGGGGGCTTGATTCCAATGCCCTGCAACGGCCCAAACGCTTTTTTGGTGCGGCCAGAAACATTGAAGAAGGCGGAAGCCTCACCATTATTTCCACGGCTCTTATTGATACAGGTTCCCGCATGGATGAGGTTATCTTTGAGGAGTTCAAGGGAACAGGCAATATGGAAATCTATCTGGATCGTCATCTCTCGGACAAACGGGTCTATCCTGCCATAGACATTCATCGTTCAGGAACCCGCAAGGAAGATCTGCTTTTGCGGCCGGAAATTCTCAATCGTGTCTGGATACTGCGTAAACTTCTTTCGCCCATGAATTGTGTGGACAGTATGGAATTTCTTTTGGACAAGATGCGCGGTACCAACAACAATGACGATTTTCTGGATATTATGAACAAATAATGTATCTGGAGTTTTGTTGCCCCAACGGGAGTGGCGCAAGGAGATGAGATGACAGCCCCTGAACGCATGGAAATTCCCCAAGAGGATGATTTTTCCGGCTGGCTTGCCTTGCTTGGGCTTTCCTGCTCTCCCGAACTTTTAGACCGTATTGCCCTGTTCCTTGCTGAATATTTACGGGAAAATGGTCTTTCCTCTTATATTCTGGGTGTTTCCGGCGGTGTTGATTCTGCCTTTCTTGCCGCACTCATGCACGCCCGTTCCATTCCCTTTCTGCCTTTTTCCCTTGTTATTGAGGGCAATGCTCCTGAAGAAGTTGCCCGTGCTGAAGCCATCTGTACTGCCTACGGCTCCCATGATGCTTCTGCCCCTTCCTTTGAACATCTTCACAACCTGACTCCACTGTACGCTTCCATTTCTTCGTTATGGCAGGACATTTTTCATACAACAACCCCAGTGGCTGAAGGCAATATCAAGGCCCGTTGCCGGATGATATTTCTCTATCATGCTGCCCAGTTAGTTAAGGGATGTGTTCTTTCCACAGATCAGTTGGACGAACTGCTCACGGGATTTTGGACACTCCACGGCGATGTAGGCGAAGTGGCTCCCTTGCAGCTTATTCCCAAAACTGTTGAATATGAATTGGCACATATCCTTTGCCATGAACTGGACAATCCCGGCCCCTTGCAGGCTGCTATGGCAGCAACGCCCACGGATGGCCTGGGTATTTCCGCATCGGATTTGGAACAACTGGGTGTGGCATCTTATAAGGAACTGGAAGAATTGTTTCAGGAATATTTTTCCCTGAAGCATGACGACGCTCAAGCTTCTTTACACCTTGGGGACAAGGAACGTCTCTGCTTGCTGGAGCAGCATACTGTTATCAAACGGTATAAGGCCACGTCCTTCAAGCGTCAGGGCCTTGTTGTTCTCAATCCGCTCTGATGCGTGGCCTTTTTTATCTCGCTTAATCTGGATACTCTTGCCCATGTCTGTTTTTCGTTCTCATCTGTCAGGTTTCTGGAAAACCTCATCCGCTAAGGCAGCCTGTCCTTGGGCGGCAAGGACACACAGGCCGTTTGAACGTTTTTGCAGCCTGCTTCTTTCCCTTATTCTTTTTCTTGGCCCTGCCATACCCGCTCAGGCAGGCATTTTCGGCGAATTTACCATTTCTGATGAGGCCAAGCTGGGGCGGGAGTTCAACGTCATGTTCCGGGCCAGGTTTCCTCTTATCGAAGATCCTGAAATCGTTGATTATGTAAGAGATTTGACTAAGTCCATCATCAAGGTCATGCCGCCTATTGCCTTTCCTATCACCATGAACGTGGTGCAGCATAACTCCATGAATGCCTTTGCCACGGCAGCGGGCTATGTGTTTGTCTTTAGTGGACTTATCCTCAATCTGAACAGTGAGGCAGAACTGGCCGGGGTTATTGCCCATGAGCTTGCCCATGTGCAGCAGCGGCATATTGCCCAGACTATTGAACACGGACAAATAGCCGGAGCTGGAGCTTTGGCAGGGATGCTTGCCGGTATCTTTTTGGGAACTCAGGGGAACAGTGATGCTGCATCAGGACTGATTCTGGGAAGTGTTGCAGGAGCACAGTCCACCATGCTCAGTTATTCCCGCGAACACGAACGCGAGGCAGATAACGTCGGGCTGACCAGTCTGGCAGCAGCAGGCTATAATCCTCACGGTATGGTTACTGCGTTTGAGACCATCCGGCGCAAAAACTGGATGGGCGGTGGAGGAGACATTCCTGCCTATTATCTGACCCATCCCGGTATTAAGGAGCGTATTGGGTATATCGGCCATCGTATTGCCCGTCTGCCTGCCAGGGTGCGTTCCCAGCACAGGGATTCGGGCAGGTTTCTTCGGGTGAAGATGCTTGTTCGTGCCAGATACAGCCCGGCAGATACCGCGTTAGGTCATTACGACCGGGAAGACCCCAAAACCATGTCATGTCTGGATCGTTTGGGAAAGGCCATTGTGCTTTCACGCTTGAACCGCATTCAGGAGGCGGATAAGGCCTTTACCAGGGCTCTGGCCTGTGCACCTGTTGGTGATTCCTTGTGGCTTCGGGAAGCAGGCCGTTTTTACTTTGAGCATGGAAGGCAGGAAGATAAGGCCGTTGCCTATTTACAGGAAGCGGTTATGCGAAAGCCCAAGGATGTCATGGCCCTGTTTTTTTACGCACGGATTTTGGCAGAAACAGGCGAGACAGACCAGGCCATTGCCATGATGCAACGCATTCTCAAACGTCTTCCTGAAGATGCAGAGGTGCATTATTATCTGGGCAGGATGTATGGGCAGAAAAAAGATATGTTCCATGCCTATCTTCAGCTATGTTATGCCAAACTGTACAGAAATCAGGGAGGGCCATTCCACAGACAGCTTGCCAATGTGAAAAAATATACCCGCTCAGCTTCTCAGGAAAAAGAGGTTGATACCCTCATGGCAATATACAAGGAACGCTCGCAATACTGGCCTAGTTACAAGAAAAAATAAGGTCATGAGACAAGATCATGACCTTTATGAAAGCAGTACCTAAAAAGGGCTGGAAAGATTAGGAAAACGTTACTTTCCAAAAATCGTTATTTCATTTCTTGAAATAACGATTTTTTTATTTTAAGAAAGAGTTTAACCTGAAATAAAAGAAGGGTCATAACGAACAAAGAAACTTCTCTCTGCCAGTCATGACCCTATTTTTTACAGAAAACAGCTTGCAAATAATTTTACTTGCTACAAAAAAGGTAGATATTCCCACAAATCATGCTGTTCATATATCTTATGATATTTTATTTTTCTACAATGCGGCCATTTCTGATAACATACGACTTGCCATTTTCCAATTTGACAGCAGGCTGCTTCTTGTCCACACATGCCCAACCTGGATCAACATTGGAGGTGGTATGGCTGTTTATGCTGGTTTCCGTACCTGCAAAACAGGTATCACTTGTCCTTAACAATAATTGATGTTGTCTGGAATCCTCATTTTTCAGGGAAACGGAAGCCATTGCGGATGTAGCGAACAAGAGAGTGAGGAGTACGAGTGCCAATTTTTTCATGAAATGCTCCTTGCAGTAACTGGTTAATTGTTCCAATTTTGTAACAAAAACAAATTGTTACGAACTCATGAGCGAACCTTATATGATAGTTTAATGCACCGCAATGGGGAAATCCGGCAGGGCTTCGGGCAGCACCATTGAGGGGGTTTGCTGGCCGTGGGTGAGCTTTTTGACCCGTTCGGCAATATAGGCGTTGAGTTCATTGATGGTGATTTTGCCGTCACAGGTAAAGTCTCCCTTACCGTTTAGACCTTCCACAAGGGCCTTGGTAAAGGCGCCGTTATTCCATGCCTTGTCTTCCAGAGAATACTGCTTGCCCGTGGATGAGGTAAACACCACCACACCGTTTTCCACGGCAGCAAGGTCATTGGCGATTCCTGCCACATCCACACCGCTACTTCTTCGTTTGCCCATCACACCGCCGGAAAAGCAGGTGTCCACAAAGCTGATAATATCCTTGATGTCCGAGTAGGAAACACCACGTCGGCGAAGGGACGAGAGCTTGGCATCTCTGGGCAGGAAATAATAGTTGCCGTTGCGGTCATTTTCTCCGTGGCCTGCCAGAAAAAGGATGGCCACATCCTTGCTGGTGGTCTCCTGTTCCAGCCAGTCAAACCCGTCCATAATGTTGTCGTGGGTGGCATCTGTGTCGGCAAGGAGGCGTACCTTGACATCCCGATACACCTTGCCCTTTTGTTGCTGCATGGCCCGTGCGAAATCAGCCGCATCCTTGCCGGGAAAATCCAGGGTCATAAGGGAAGTATCTTTGTATTTTCCAACGCCAATAGCCAGCAGGTAGAGATTGGGCAGTAGATAGCTGGGTGTGGCTTGCTTGTTGCCCTGCCAACGGAGCCGGACAATGGCCGGGTTACTGGCTGAGTAACGGTTTTCTGCAATCAGCCTGATTTCGCAATCGTGTTTGGGAACAGGGACAACCAGCCGTGCCTCGCCCTTTTTTCTTCGTATGGCAGAACGCTGTCTGGCAACAGCAACGCCGTCCACAAAGGCCCGTATGCCGATTACAGGTTTGCCGGAAGGTGTTTCTATGCGGTAGCGCAGGGTGATTTCCGAAGAAGAAAAGGTGGTTCCTGATTGCGGGGCAAGCAGGGTAACGGTGGGCGGCAGGAGTTTTTCCATTGCCACTTGCTGATGCCTTTTATTGTTTTGGGCATTGGCCTTT